>OIWT01000069.1_pt1 | contig 137581 bp, 165 predicted proteins | sample 1587701 | NCBI WGS metagenome assembly OIWT01 (sample SAMEA3888904, study PRJEB22519) | human gut metagenome | biome: human gut; feature: human-associated habitat; material: faeces | place: Denmark | collected 2009
ATGCAAGTTTTAAAATTATAATTAAAAAAGTTGCATTTAACTTTTTAAAGAACAATGTTTGTACACGAATTTGACAATGTTTATAATTTCTGTTAAAATACGCCTAACTATTAACAAAAGGGGGAAAAAATATGAATTTAAAAGTAGGTATAGATGCTGATGGTGTCTTAACTGATATGTCGGAATTTTTAATTAGGGAAGGAAAAGAATTTTTTAAGAAGCAACCAAAGGATTCAGATGCTTACAGTGTGGATGAAATGTTTGAAATAACTAAGATTCAAAAAATAAGATTTGGATTAACAGTATTTGATAAATATTGTAAATATGAATCACCAAGACCATACGCGCCTGAGATAATAAGAAAATTAAATAATGAAGGTTGTGAAATGCATTCTATAACTGCAAGAATGTTTACTGATATGCCTGGAATTGTAGGTGCAAGATATAGAGGATTATTAAAAAAATATTATAAAAACTATAATATGGATTACTTTAAAAGTATCCAATTTTGTTCAGAAAAATTTAGTCCAAGAGATAAATTAATAGCTTGTTCAAAATTAAATATAGATGTTATGATAGATGATAAACCAGAAGTTGTTTTAGAGTTAGCTCGAAATGGAATAAAAGTTTTAATGTTTGATGCACCATATAATAAAAATATTGAACATGAAAACATTATAAGAGTAAAATCATGGTTAGAAGTATATGATAGATTAAAAGAAATAGAAAAATCAAAAAACATAAAAACTGAATTTAAAAAACTATCATTAGAAGAAAGAAGTTTATTAACTAAAGAGCAAAAAAATGAATACTTTAAATCATATAGAAATTATTTAAAAAATTTACAAATAAATAAAAAAATGATAGAAAAAGGAAATAGAAGATTTAAAATAATGTATTCAACATTTAAATTACCTGTAATGATCAAGTTTAGATCAAAAGTATTTGGAAAAGAAAATGTCCCATATCAAAATGGTTTTATAATAGCTTCAAATCATGTTAATAGCTCAGATCAATGGTTAATAGGTAATAAACTTGGTAATAGAGCAATATGCGGTTTTGCTGCATCAACAATAAAAAATACATTTAGAGGACGAATATTTGAACTTGTAAAAGGTGCTGTATTTATAGATAGAAATGATAAACTAAGCAAATCCAATGGTGAAGAAGAATTAGCTAAAAGAATTGCTCATGATCAAATTGCACTCATTTTTCCAGAAGGAACAAGAAAAAATAAAACAGAAGAAGGAAGAAAGAAAGAACAGTTGCCATTTAAATTAGGGACAGTTTCAATAGCACAAAAAACAGGGGCTCCAATATTACCAACATCAATATATTATGGAAAAAAATATAAAATAGTAAGATTTGGAGAACCATTCATTGTTAAGCCGGATGAAGATTTAATAGAAGCAAATAAAAAATTAGAAAATACTGTTTTAAATATGACTAGAGAAAGTGTAAATTACGAAAAAACAAAATTAAAAAAGAAATAAAGAAGGGGATAGTCTGAAAAATAGTTATATTTTTCATTACTATATGTGCCTTGAACTAAGTGAAAGGAATATGTGATTATTATGAATATAGGTATAGAATTTGATGTTTTTAAAGACATTATAGAATCAAAAATTGACAAACAAAATATAATAAAAAAATTGTTTTTAAACCCAAATAAAGATTTATCTTCACAAGTAATTGAACAATTAAAAAATGAAGGAAACAATATATATATAATAATAAATGAAAATAATTATGAATTTATTAAACAAAATAGAGAAAAATATAAAATAATAATAAAAAAATTTTTAAATAAAAGTAATATTAAATATGATGATATTATATTTGTAAATCAATATGATAGAGAATTTATATATGAAAATAGAGTAGAAATGGTTTTAACTAGTAACATAAATACAGAAATAGATAGTTATATACCAGTTATATACGTTACAGATAAAGAATGTGAGCCACTATCATATGTATATAAAGCAAATTCATTTGAAGAAATATATAAAATAGTAAATAATTATAAATATAGTTATAAAGAAGAAATAAAACCGAGAACAAGTATTCCTTCTATAGATAAAGAATTTAGAGGATTTTACTCAGAGTTACAAAAAGATGTAAAAATACCCGAATCTACGATTTATGAATATTTATGTGAAAAAAATAAAAAAAATATGGATAATGTTGCTATAGATTACTTTGGAAAAAAATTAAAATTTAAACAATTTTTAGGAGAAATTGAAAAATGCGCTAAGGCATATATAAAAAGTGGCATAAAAAAAGGTGATGTTGTTACTATATGTATGCCCAATACTCCTGAAGGTGTAATTGCTTTTTATGCAGCTAATAAAATTGGTGCGGTTGCAAATATGATTCACCCTTTATCAGCAGAACATGAAATTTTAGATTATTTAAATGAAACAGATTCTAAAATCATAATTGCCTTAAATGGTTGCTATAACAAAATTAAAAACATAGAAAAATATACAAAATTAGAAAAAATAGTATTTGTATCACCTTCTAATTCAATGCCAAGTATAACGAAAATAGGTTATAAATTAACACTAGGTAAAAAAGATCCAAAAATAGTAGAAAGTGATAAAATAAATAATTGGAAAAATTTTATTGAATCTGGAAAAGATGTAACATATGTAGAACAAAATACTTATTCTAAAAATAAATTAGCTGTTCTTTTGCATACGGGTGGAACTACAGGAAAATCAAAAGCAGCAATGCTTACAAATGAAAACTTTAATTCAAATGTAGAACAATTAAGAGTAACAATTCCTTCATATAAAAAAGGTGACTCTTTACTAGCGGTAACACCTATATTTCATGGATTTGGATTAGCAAATTGTGTTCATACAGCACTTTGTGTTGATATGTCTGTTACTTTATTGCCACAGTTTAAATTAAAAAACTTTATAAAAACAATGCTTAGAACAAAATCTAATTTAATATTAGGAGTTCCAACATTATGGTCTGCATTAATTAAAAGTGATTTATTAAAAGGAAAAGATTTATCATTTTTAAAAGTTTTAATATCTGGTGGAGATACATTGGATGCTAATTTAGAAGCACAAATAAATGAATTTTTAAAAAGTCACAATGCACCAAACAAAATATATAAAGGATATGGAATGACTGAAGCATTAGCTGCAATTTCATTCTCTACAGATAATTCAAATGTTGAATCAACAATAGGAATACCGTTACCTTGTAATCAAGTTAAAGTTGTAGATATAAATACCAAAAAAGAACTTGGGTATGGTGAAGAAGGTGAATTCTGTATAAAAGGACCAACTAATATGCAAGGATATTATAAAAATATAGAAGAAACAAATAAAGTAATTCAAGATGGATATTTATATACTGGTGATTTAGGATACTTAGATAAAAAAGGGAGATTACATTATACACAAAGATTAAAAAGGTTGATAGTTTCTTCTGGATATAATATTTATCCAAGTCAAATAGAAGCTGTAATAAAAAAACACAATTTAGTAGAAAATTGTATAGTTGTTGGTGTTCCACATCCTTATAAAGTTAATGTTCCAAAAGCATATGTTGTTATAAAAAAAGGTTATGAAACACAAAAAATAAAATTAAAAAAAGAACTAGATGACTTATGTAAAGTTAACTTATTAAAAATGTCTATTCCTAAAGAAATTGAATTTATATCTGAGTTACCTAAAACAAACATGGGTAAGGTAGATTACCGTTCACTCGAAGAAGCAAATCAAAAAGTGATGAAGTTAAAATAGGATTTTTAAATCCTATTTTTTAATATAAAATATAATTTTTAAAAAACAAAATTTGTATGTTATAATGATATAGAGAGTAGGGATATATATGGGAAGTTTAAGTGTTCAAATCTTTAGTGCAATATATTTAACAGTTTTAATTATAATATATTTTAGTAAAAAAAGAATTAATTCAATAGAAAATAAAATATTTTCTTCTTTAATAATCACAAATTTAATAGGAGTAATTCTAGATTTAATTAGTACTTCAACAGCACTTTATATGAAAGATGCAATATGGTTAAATATAGTAAGCAAATTCTACTTAGTATACTTAATAACATGGTTATTAATATTCACACTATATGTATACTATATATCTACGACGACTAAAAAAAATAAAAAAGAAAATAAAATGTATTATAAATTAAAAAAATATATAATCATTATTGATTTTATAATATCGACACTAGTTTTAATATTACCGTTACATAATTATAGTGAAAATGGAATTGTATATACATATGGTATGTCTGCAAATTTAACATATCTAGTTGCTGGTATATGCATACTACTTTGGATAATATGCTTATTAATTAATATTAAAAATGTAATCAATAAAAAATTTATTCCATTGTTTGCTTTTATAATATTTGGATCTATAGCTGCTCTAATACAAGCAATAAATCCACAAATATTACTAGTAACAGCAGTATTTATATTTGTTAACTTCTTAATGTATTTTACAATAGAAAATCCAGATGTAAAAATGTTGTCAGAATTAGAATATGCTAAAAATCAAGCTGAAAAAGCAAATAATGCTAAAACTGATTTTTTATCAAGTATGAGTCATGAAATAAGAACCCCATTAAATGCAATTGTAGGATTTAGTGAATGTATTGCTTCCTCTGATGATATAGTAAGTGCTAGAAGTGATGCTAAAGATATAATAATGGCAAGTCAAAATTTACTTGAAATAGTCAATGGAATACTTGATATATCAAAAATAGAAGCAAATAAAATGGAAATAATAGAAACAGATTATGAATTAGAACCTATGTTTAACAATTTAGTTAAATTAATGATTCCAAGAATTGGTGATAAACCAATAGAATTGAAAAAAAACTTCGCGCAAGATATACCAGCTGTATTACATGGAGATGGTGGTAAATTAAAACAAATTGTTACTAACATATTAACAAATGCTGTAAAGTATACAGAAAAAGGACAAATTGATTTTACGGTAAACTGTATTAATGAAAAAAGTACATGCTCATTAATAATATCTGTAGAAGATACAGGAAGAGGAATAAAACCAGATAAAATAGATAAATTATTTCAAAAATTTGAGAGATTAGATGAAGATAAAAACACAACATTAGAAGGAACTGGACTTGGTCTTGCTATTACAAAAAAACTCATAGAAATGATGGGTGGAAAAATTATTGTTCAAAGTAAATATGAAGTAGGATCTAAATTTACAGTTTATATAAAACAACAAATAGTTAGTATGAAAAAACAATATATAGAAGAACCAGAGAAAACTGAAACAATAGATTTAACAGGTAAAAAAATACTAGTTGTAGATGATAATAAAATGAATTTAAAAGTTGCATCTAGAATACTTAAAAACTATAATGCTCAGATTTTTGAATCAGAAAGTGGAATTGAATGCTTAGAAAGAATTAGAGCAAACGAAAACTATGATTTAATCTTATTAGATGATATGATGCCTAGAATGTCTGGTGTAGAAACACTACAAAGATTAAAACAAATACCAAGTTTTAATATTCCAGTAATAGCTTTAACAGCAAATGCTTTAGAAGGAATGAAAGAAAAATATATAAAAGATGGATTTAATGACTATTTATCAAAACCATTTAATAAGGTAGATTTAGAAATAGTTATAAAAAAATTTATTAAAACAGATAAAGTAGTGGACACAAATCTAAAACCAAATATAGAAATAAAGCAAAATAGTAATTTTGATTATCCAGATTTTAGCTCAAAAAAAATACTAATAGTAGATGATAATAAATTAAACATAAAAGTAGCAGAAATTCTATTAAAAAAATACAACTTTCAAATAGAAAGTGTTTTAAGTGGAAAAGAATGTATTGACAAAATTAACTCTGGTAATAATTATGATTTGATTTTTATGGATTATATGATGCCTGAAATGGATGGAATAGAAACCTTAAATAATTTAAAACAAATTCCAAACTTTAAAACAAAAGTGATTGCACTAACTGCTGATGCAATAGAAGGTTCAAAAGAGAAATTTCTAAATGCAGGATTTGATGAATATATTTCAAAACCTATCGATAAATCGATTTTAAATGATGTTATATTAAAATTTATTCAAAAGTGATGGTGTAAAAATGAAAAAAACTTTAAATAAAATATCTATATATTTTAAAAAATTGTTAAGTATAATAAATAAGCCTGAAATGAAAATACTTCCAGGTCAATTAGCTTTTTTTCTAGTAATGTCCGTTTTTCCAATATTAACACTAATAGGATTAGTAGCAACATCTTTTAATATTTCTATGGATACATTAATAGAATTTATGAGAAAAGTTATGCCACTTGAAGTTAGTGAAACACTAATTCCATTTATTCAGGGAAATGGAATCGACTTAAAAATTGGTTTTTCAATGATTATTGGTTTTATAATAGCTTCAAATGGAGCACAATCACTGATTGTTACATCAAATAGATTATATAATATAAAAGATTCAAATTATTTATCAAGAAGAATAAAAGCATTATTTTTAACAATACTATTAGTATTACTTACAATCTTTACAATTGTAGTTCTTGCGTTTGGTGATAATATAATTTCATTTATAAGTAATATAGGTATTTTAAAAAATATCGAAAATATTATAAAATCTATATATGGAATATTAAAAATACCAGGTTCTTTATTAATAATTTTCTTTATTATAAAACTTATATATGTAATAACACCTGATAGTAAAATACCTAGTAAAGATACAACAAAAGGAGCCTTATTTACTACATTTGGAGTAACAATAGTTACACTTATATATTCATATTATGTTGCAAATTTTAGTAATTATGATATATTTTATGGTGGATTAACAAACATAGTTATTATGATGATGTGGATATATTTAATTTCATATATAATTGTAATTGGTATAAGTATAAATACACATGCTTATGTAGAAAAAGATGAATAAATATATAAATTAAATAGATACTAATAATGGACAATAAAGTCCATTATTTTATATGGTATATAAATAAGCTAAGTTTAGTACTAAAACTAGTTTTACTGTGAACTAAGTAGTATTAATAAAAACTATTATTCTCCCAAAAACGATATATGATTTATATCGTTTTTTGCATTTGTAAAAACATAAAAAAAATGGTATACTTATTATGTTTGAGGTGGTACTTTGAAAAAGTTAAAGGAAAAGTTAAAATCAATTAAAAATTTTGATATAAAAAAGTATTATAAAGATAATAAACTAATGATTTTATTTATAATAATATCATTAATAAATGCCATGTTACTTAGATTTTTAACAATTAAAAATTATTTTGATATACAACCAGTATTATGTGACTTAGCATTCTTAATAATAGTTAGTTCATTTAGTTTTTTACTTAAACCTAAAAACAGATTTAAATACTTTTTAGTTTTTTCAATAATATTTTCAATAATATGTATTATTAATTCAATGTATTATACTAATTATCTATCATATGCATCAGTATCTTTACTTGCTACTTCATTACAAATAGTAGATGTAGCAGATGCTGTATATGAAAATGTAATGGAAATAAAAGATTTCTGTTATATATGGCAGATAATAGCAATTTGTTTTGCTTATTATAGTATTAAAAAGAAAACACAAGTAGAAATAACTCAAACAAGAGATAAATATGGTTTTAGAAACACAATAATATTTGGATTAACAGTTTTGTTGATTTTTATTATCAGTTTAAGTCCAACGGATATTGGAAGAATAACTAAACAGTGGAATAGAGATTATATAGTATCAAAATATGGAATATACACATATCAAGTAAGCGATGCAATATTTAGCGTTACACCTAAGATTACTAGTATGTTTGGTTATGATAAAAATTATAAATTGTTTAGAGATTATTATAATGAAAAAAAAGAATCACAACCTAACAAATATACAAATATATTTGAAGGAAAAAATGTTTTAGTTATACATGCAGAAAGTATTCAACAATTTACAATGAAAACTTCATTTAATGGCGTAGAAGTAACACCTAACTTAAATAAATTAGCAAGTGACGGAATTTATTTTTCTAACTTTTATGCACAAGAGAGTGTTGGTACAAGTAGTGATAGCGAGTTTACTTTTAATACATCACTTTTACCTGCAACAAGTGGAACAATAGCAATTAATTATTGGGATAGGGAATATACAACAATTCAAAAATTATTAAAAGAAAAAAATTATTATACATTCAGTATGCATGGTAATAATTGTACATTCTGGAACAGAAATTTATTACATCAACAATTTGGTTATAATAAATTCTATTGCTATACCAATGATTATAATATAGATGAAACAATAGGGTTAGGACTATCAGATAAATCATTCTTTAAGCAATCTGTAGATAAAATTAAAAACATAAATAAACAATATAATAATTGGTATGGTACTATGATAATGCTTACTAATCATACTCCATTTTCATATATTGATGGCCATACAGACTATGAAGTGGATTATAAATACGAAAAAGTAGATGAAAAAACAGGTGAAAAAACTATAGCTTCTGCACCTTATCTAGAAGGAACTGTACTTGGAAATTATATCAAATCAGTTCATTATGCAGATGAGGCATTAGGACAATTAATAGATGATTTAGATAAAAATGGACTTTTAGATAATACAGTATTAGTTATATATGGAGATCATGACGCTAAAATAAAAAAATCAGAATATGAAAGGTTTTATAATTATGATTATAAAACAGATACAGTGCTTTCACCAAATGATCCTGGGTATGTTAAAATGGATGATGTTGATTATGAATTAAATAGAAAAGTTCCATTAATTATATGGTCAAAAGATATGGATAAAAGCTATAAAACCGAAGTCAAAGAAGCAATGGGAATGTATGATGTTTTACCAACACTAGGTAATATGTTAAACATTAAAAGTAAATATAGTCTAGGAAATGATATTTTTAGTACAAGCAATAATGTTGTTGTTTTCCCAGATGCAAGTTGGTTAACAAATGATATTTATTATAATAGTCAAACTAATGAAGCATTTGATATAAGTAATAAACAAAATAATGTTAATTTCTTAGAAAAATCAGATTATGTAGAAAAAACAAATAAAATGGCCGAAGAAAAAATTGTTGTTTCAAATGCTATTGTTGTTTATGACTTAATTAAACAAGCAAATATAGATAATTCAATAAAAGTAAATAATTAGGAGGAAAAATGAAAAGAAAATTAAATTTAAGGAAAATAATAACTTTTGGTATATATACATTATTTATTATTTTGATAATAGGGTGTTTAATTAAAATTATTTTCTTTAATAAAAAAACAGTAGATGTAAAAGTTGTAAACGAAATAGAAAAATATAATTATAGTTTAAATAATAATGCTACAGCTTATTATAAATCACTATTTGAAGAATTAAAGAATTTATTAGAAAATGATTATAATATAGAAGATTATGTAAAACTAGTTTCTAAATTATTTGTTACAGATGTATATACATTAGATAATAAGTTAAATAAAAATGATATTGGTGGAACACAATTTGTATATGCTGATTTCGTAGATGATTTTAATTCGATAGCTCAATCTACAATATATAAATCTGTAGAAAATAATATGTATGGTGATAGAAAACAAGAATTACCTATAGTAAATGAAGTTATAATAGACTCAATTGAAACTAAAAACTTTAAGTATAATGATAAAATAATCAATGATGCCTATTATGTTAGTTTAACAGTTAATTATAATAAAGATTTAGGTTATCCTAAAAATATTGATTTGGTTTTAATAAAGAACAATGATAAAGTAGAAGTAGTAAAAATGCAAACAAAAGAAAGCTAAATGATAGCTTTCTTTTATTCTTCATTATCAATTATTATATCGTTTTCATTTTTTTCTGGATTGGTATTATCAGTATTATTATCAATATTACTACTTGGAATAGAGGATACAACTTTTATTGTGATTCCTTTAGATTTATCCATAAATTCAGTATCTATATTTGAGTAAGGTGTTTGACTTATTATTTGACCTACAAACTGACCATTACTACCAGAAACGGTTTCTACTTTTACTGGTATATTATTATTTCTACCATAATTTATTGCAACACTTTGATTTTTTCCAACAAAGTTAGGAAGTAAATTTAATTTATTTGTAACTGAATAAGTTCCTTTTCCAATTATTTTTTCTTCATATTTTGTATTAATATCAAAATCAAAGTTTTTAATTATTTCTGTTTCATATCCTAAATTTGATTTCATTGCTTTTTTAACTTCATCTAATGATTGATCATATGGAATAAAGTTATATAAATTTAATTTCATACCAGCATTATATAAATTACTATAATCAAATATATATTGAACATATCCACTTATATATAGTCGTTGCATATTAAATGCGTCTTTTGTTTTTGAGGCATCTACAATTTTTAAAGCTATATCATAAAATGAGAATATTTGATTTGTTGTCATATTTGTTTCTATATTATTACTAATAGTATCAAGTATACTACTAACTGTATTTAAATCTTTTATCTCAAGTAATTTGTTCATTAATCCTTTAACAACTAATTGTTGATTTTGTCCTCTAACAAAATCATTAATTGTTTTTCTATGACGTGATAATGCTAATGCTTGTTCACCATTTAAAACTTGTTTTCCTTTATTTAAACAAATTAGATTATCAAAATTTCTATTACTATCCTGTTCACAAAATTTAATAGGAACATCTACTTCAATTCCACCAATTGCATCTACAAGATTTACAACACCTTTAAAATCTATTTTTACATAATAATCTATTTTTATATCCATTAAATTTTCTATTGTTTTTTGCATGCAACTCTCACCATACCAAGCAGCATGTGTGATTTTATTTTTTCTGTTTCCAGCAAAACAAGAAATAGATGTATATGTATCTCTTGGTATACTTAATATTGTGGAATTTAAGGTTTTTGGATTAAATGTAATAAGCATTAATGCATCTCCATTTAATGATGCATTTTTAATGTCATTTGTTGATGAATCAACTCCCATTAATAAAACAGTGATTGGCTCTGTTATTTTAGTTTCAGTGTTTGTTTCTAGTTTTATACTTTTTTCATAACTATAAACGATTTTTGTTTTACTAAAATCAAATGAATCCGTGCTTGAAAGTTTAACTTCATAATTTGTTGGTAAGAATACATACTTTATTTTCTCATCTAATAAATCATGAATTAGAGAAGAGTAGTCGTTATATTTTACAATCTCATTTTTTAATTTTTCTTTTTTAATTATTTCATTTGGTACTGTGTATCCATCAATACTATTTTCATCATTAAGTATTCCTATTTTTTCATTACTTGGTATATCTTTAATATTAGATACATTATTTGTATTAAGTGTTACTATACTTGAAGAATACGTTGTTGTAGATGTACTTATTTTAGCTATTTTTTCATATATATTATGAGCAGTTATGGATGCAACTACAAGTATTATAGAATATATAAACATAAATATTAGTAACAGCAAATATTTTTTCTTTTTATTTTTTTTGAGTACATTTATACTCATATTAAACATCATAAACCATAAAAATAATAAAATAATGTTTAGTAAAAATCTTATATTATTTTCTATGTTATTAAGAAGAGAAACAACATAGAATAGGTAGAATGTTCCAAATGTTAATAATAAAAATATTATAAATATTAAAATAAACATTCCTTTATTTTTCATCATTAATTTTAAATCTTTTTTCATACTTCCTCCGATACTACATATAATATTATAAACTATTATTATTAGTTTTAACAAATTAATAATAAATATTTTAAAAAAAATATATTTATTTTACAAACTGTTTAAAAAATATTGAATTTAAAAATTTTTTTTGATATAATTTTAATTGTTATGGGTCTATAGCCAAGTGGTAAGGCGTGGGACTGCAACTCCCTGATCGTTGGTTCAAATCCGACTAGGCCCTCCAATATGTTTATAATCCTTATTTTATAAGGATTTTTATTTTTTATTTAATTAATTGGTCTTGTTTTTGGTCTTGTTTTTGGTCTTGTTTTGCATTATATTTGTAGTTATTTATTATATCTAGATTTTCTTTGTAGTCTTTTTTAAATAAGTGAGTGTAAGTTTTCATTGTTTCTTGTATATTAGCATGCCTTAAAATTTTGGAGATGACGGTAATTGGGACGTTAATCGAATATAACCAAGTTGCACAACTGTGCCTAAAATCATGTAGTCTAAATGTTTCATTTTCTTTAAAGGTTATGTTTGCTAATTTAAAGTACTTATTTTTTGCATTATCAAGACTGTGTGAACTTATTGGGGTTGCACCTCCAAAAATATACCAATTATCATTACAATCGGGGTTTTCTCTTAATTTGTTTATTAAATTTATAATTTTCAAATTTACATTATCATCTAAATCAATAGGTGCTTTAGATGAAGATGTTTTGGGTTCTTTTAGTTCATTATGCTTTGACATTGTATGATTGACCATCAATTGTTTTTTATCTGGATTATAGTCTTTAATTCTAAATGCTCGTATTTCTCCGGGTCTAGGTCCACGAGAAAATGATAAGTCGAAATATGTATTATATTTTAAATTATTTTGACTTACATTTAATAAATCTAAATATTCTTTAAATGTAATTACAGTATAATACCTGTCGCTGATACTCATTTTGACTTCTTTTGGTGTTCCAATTCTTCCTACCTGTTTTGCAAAATTTTTATTGCAAAATCCCTCGGTAATTCCAAAATCTATCATATTGCATATTTCATTATGGATACTGTTTAAATATTTTATTGTAAAATAAAATTCTTTATTGCTGTATTTATTTTTTTTGTATTTTTTATTTTTCATTTCTAGTTGCCATTTGAGGTAAATTTCTTTGTTGAAGAAATTGATTTTTTCTGTAGGATAAGTAGTTACTTGCTTAGTTTGATCTATTTCACAAAAATGATCTAATTTAATTTCTTTTGCTTTTAGTGTGTCTTTATCTACTTTATTTTTTAAATAAAGTAAATATTTTTCTTTCAAATCTTTTAATGAAATATCAATTTGTCTATTTTTAAATTTATGTTCATTTTTTAACTTTGTTTCTTCTTGCAGGGCTGACCAATAACCATCTCTACCAATCCAATTTTTATTATGTCTAGTTATTTGTTTTTTTTGTCCTTTCTCGTTAGTTACATAAGTTCTTATATAATATCTTTTTTGACCGTTAATTTTTTCTTTTTCTTCATATACTGGCATATTCATCGCTCCTTTTAAATTTGAAATTTTAACATAAATTATTTTTTTTGTCAAACTACGAACAAATGTTTGACCTTACTGCGATTTTATTATATAATAATATTGTTGATAAATCAATGAACTTTTTTGGTAAATTTTTCTAATTTTTATTTAAGTATTTGAAAGGGAAGTGGTATAGTGTATAATTTATATGTAGTATGTTGTGTGAAGTATGTTGTATGTTGTAAATCTAGAATAAATAGGAGAACAGCATGACACTAATTGAATTGTACACAGTGCTACAAAATGATTTGCTTGATGTATTTGTTGAATATATTGAAGCAAACAAAAAGGCACTAAATTAATTAGTGTCTTTTTTAGTTTTTTAAAAGAATATCATTAATAATAAAATTATTGGCCAAAACAATGCAATAAATTTTGCAAACGAATCATAATCTTTTTTTCTTAGAGAACCACGTCTAACCATTATTTTTTCTCCTTTAGCATTGCGACAATCTGCATTGCTTTTTCAAAATCTTCTCTAGACATGTCATCTATTTTATAATCCCACATACCAGCTTCTTTAAGAACTGTTTTTAGTTTTTCCATTTTATCTACATCATCTTGAGTAAAATTTAATAAATAATCTATTGTAACACCAAAATATTGAGCTAGTTTTTTTATAATTTCGAAACTAGGCTGGTTAGCATTGTTTTCCCAATTTGAAACTGTATTTTTTGCTACACCACATAAATTACCAATATCTTCTTGTGTAAGATTACATTCTTTTCGTAATTCTTTTAATCTATCTCCAAACAGATGAATCACCATCCTTTTTCATTTTTTTATATATACTTTAGTATATATAAATTATATCATAAATTAACATGAAATGTTGACAAAATAAAATAAAAAATCAATATTTAAGAACAAATTACAGAAAATAACCGAAATATTGAAAAAAGTTATTGACAAAGTTCCAAATAATTGATATTATTGTATCGTAAGGTAGCAAGAGAAGATATCTTACAAGTGATAAAGTGGTGCTGATAGCACAAAAAAAGAATAGGTTCAGTCCTGAGAAAATTGAAACCTATCCTAATAAATAAGTGAGAAACTATTTTTTTACAACATTTATCTTAACAAGTGATAAATCACTTATTTTGATATTAATGTCATTTGAAAATAGTAACTCCAAAATTTTGATGAGTATTTTTACTCACCTCACATTCTATTCCCTTCATATAAGAATAGAATGCTGTTACACCGCTTATCACGAATATATGTATAAGACATACACCTATGACAAGTAGTACTAAAATTGTACTACAAACACCTTGAAAAGTCAATATTTTATTGGTAATAGGTGTTTTTCTTATACCCAAAATTCAAGGGAAAGGAGAAAGTATGGCAAAAGAAAAAATTGATAAATGCTTTTATAGAAAACTTGGTGAAATTTTAAACGCTGAAAGAAGAAAACGCGGATATTCATTAAGATATGTTGCAAGTCTTACTGGCATATCAAGAACAACGATTGATAAGTTTGAATTAGGTATTTCAAGAATAGACAATGCAAGTTGGAAAAAAGTATGTGAAGCTTTGCAAATTCCAGAACAAATTCATATAAAAATTGCTTTAGGTATGAAGGATTACGAATGATTGATACAGAAGATTTAGATAGTTATTATTCAGGATATGATGAATATTGTGAACCTAAAGAACAATTTGAAAAATATGATTATTCAGATGATTATCATGATGAATTTATGATCAGAAAGGAGATTGAAAAAATGGAAAGAAAAGTTGTTGATTTAAAAACTACAAATATGACTTTTGATGAAATTATGAACTTAAAAGATTATGTTTGGGAAAGTGATAAATTGATACCTGTTGAAGAAGGTGAATAAATGGAAAAACCAAATTATTATGCAATAATACCTGCAAATGTTAGATATGATAGTGAATTAACACCAAATGCTAAATTGCTTTATGGAGAAATATCAGCTCTAACACAAAAAAACGGGGTGTGCTATGCAACTAATAAATATTTTTCAGAATTATATAATGTTTCACAAGTGAGCATATCTAAATGGATAAATTCACTTGTAGATAAAGGATATGTTAATTTTGAAATTGTTTACAAAGAGGGTACTAAAGAAATTTTAAATAGGCATTTAACTTTGGTTTATGACACTGTTAAAGAAAATTTATATACCCCTATTAAAGAAAACTTAAAGGAAAATAATACAAGTATTAATAATACAAGTAATAATATAAAAGAAATAAATAATAATAAATTATTATTTACAAAGATTACAAAGAAAAAATTTAAAAAACCAACTTTGGATGAAGTACAACAATATTGTTCAGAAAGAAAAAATAATATTAGTGCTGAGAAGTTTATTGATTATTATGAATCGAATGGTTGGAAAGTTGGACGAAATTCTATGAAAGATTGGAAAGCAACTGTTAGAAATTGGGAAAAGAATCAACAAGAGAAACAAATTAATGTGAAAACTTATAAATCAAATTATGAAATTAGTCAAGAAGCTTTAAGAAAAGCTAGAGAGGAACTTGAAAATGAGTAGAAAAGAAGTATCTGATCTGCTAGAAAAAATACAAGCATATAGACAATCATTTTTAATAACAAATGCTGTTATTAACGAATGGAATAGAATTTTAGAACCATATGACTATGATGATGTAAATAAAAAACTAGATGAATATTTTAAAAACGGTGATAATTTTGGAAAATATCCAGATGTGTATTATCTGACAAAATATTTAAAATCACATGATGAAAAAATAAAAGCAGATGGAATTGTAATTAGATGTCAAATATGTGGTCAGGTTGTTAATGTTGATAATTACAATGAACATTATGAACGTTGTAGTTCAACAGAATATTTATGCAATATGTCTGAAAAGTATTTTAATAAAAAATTGAATAAAGAAAAATTGGCAAAGGCAAGTAAATCAGAGTTTGATAAATATTATTGGGATTTTTGTAACAAATTATATGATCATATTGATAAAAATGACATATTAAAACGCAGTTTAAAAAATTCAATATTAACTCATAAAGGCTTGGAACCAGAATATGAGGTTGAAGATTTGTTAAGAAAGAATAGGGTATTAACGTGATAAAACTAATTGATTTAACAGATTGGAAAAAGCAAAAAGATATAATTTTAGAACTTCATCGTGAATGGGGAATTAATATAACATCAAGGGAATGGAGAATTCAAGTTGAAAAATGGAATGAAAGATTTATAAATGATGAAGTCCCTTATTATATAACCCATTCTAATTCTAAAGGATATAAAGCTACAACTGATTATGAGGAAGCACAAGAAGCAATAAGAGATTATAAAAAAAGAGCGTTAAATATGTTAAAAAAAGCGAGAGCATGTAACCTAGCTTTCCAACGAAAACGAAACTATAAAATTGATTTTGAAAAAGGAGAATTAAAATGAAATTATTTGATTGGTTTAATAATAAAAATTCTTTGATAAACGAGAATTCGAAAATAAAAAAAGGCAAAAAAGAAATAGAGCAAAAATATAATAACTTATTAGAATGCCTAGAAGAAGTTAACAAAAAATATGTGAATTTACTAGAACAGAAGTCAGAACAATTTGATTTATATGTTAAGTATCAAAAATTGTGTGAAGAATTTTCGAAAGACAAAAAAGATTTAAAAAAACAACTTGCTGAAACACAAGAAGAATGTACTTCTTTAAATACAAAAAATGAAGAATTAAATAAAAGAAACATGAGATTTGAGAGAAAAATAAAAAGAATGGAAAAACAAACAAATGAATCAATTAGGAAATAATATTGAATATAGTTATGATTGGTTAATTCGAGAAATAATCAAAACTGATTTTGAACAGAAGAAAACAAATCAAATTCAATATGTAAAAATGACTAAAATAGATTTATTAAGATTAGTACAAAAATTTATAAAACTAAATGAAAAAGGAGAGTGAAATAGTGGAAAAGAAAATAAGATGTTTGAAACCAGAAGAAATTGAAATAAGAGTTCAACAAGTTACTGAAAAAGGGGCACAATTATTGCTTTATAAAGACAGTAGATGTGATAAAAGAATACTTGATGAAACATTCGGAATCTTCGGATGGAAAGATAGATATGAAGAAATAAAAGGAAATTTATTTTGTACAATATCAATTTATGATGAAGCTGAACAACAATGGATTGATAAATGTGATTGTGGAACTGAAACTTTTAGTGAAAAGGAAAAAGGTGAAGCAAGTGATGCATTTAAAAGAGCAGGATTTAATGTTGGTATAGGTAGAGAATTATATACAAGAATATTTTATTTTGCTAGTGTTCCTACAAAGAAAAATGATAAAGGTAAATATGATTTAGTTAATAAATATGAAAAGTTTACAGTTGCTGAAATATCAACAAATGAAGAAACTGAAAAAATAGAAAAAATTAAAATTGCTGATAGCAAAGGCAATATTGTATTTAGTTATGGCTATTCTAAAACAGTAACAAAGACTGAAACAAAAAAAGTAGACAAGCCAGTTGAAATGATTGATGCAAATCAAATAAAAGTAATTCACACATTATTTACTAAAATTGAGAAATCAGAATCACAAGTATTTAAAAATTTTACAAACGATAAAGCAAAAGAAAATGTATACAATCAGTATAAAATTAAATCTTCAAAAGAATTAACAAAAGAAAGCGCAAATAAGATGATTGATTTGCTAAAGAAAAAAGTTGGTGAATAATGGCATTAACAAATAAACTTAATTTACCAGAACCAATATACAATGCATTATGTAGTGATTATCAGCCAAAAGAACATCAATATTCAGTAACAACAATACTTAATCCAGTTAGACAAGTTATCTTAAAAAGAAGATACAATGATGAAATAGAACAAGATTGTAGTGAATTGATATGGGCATTATTTGGAACAGCATTTCATTCAATACTAGAAAATTCCAAAGAAAATGATAATCAATTCAAAGAGGAATATTTAAAGCAAGATTTAGAAATAATTTGTGATGAATTAAAGGGATACTTTTTAAGTGGCAAGGCTGATTTAATTGATATTGCTATTAAAACAATTATTGATTACAAAACAACAAGTACATTTAAAATATTAAAAAAAGATTTTGAAGATTATAGATTACAGTTATTGATCTATGCTTGGTTATTCAGAAAATTAGGATTTGAAATTAATAAAGGCCAAATAATTGCATTACTTCGTGATTGGCAAAAATCAAAAGCAAAGTTTGACAGAGAATATCCACAATTTCAAGTTCAAAAATTGAATTTTAAATTTACTGATAAAGATTTTAAAGATATAGAAGAATTTATAAAAAATAGATTCTTAGAATTAAAAAAATATGAAGATGTTCCAGATGAAGAACTTCCAATGTGTAGTATGGAAGAAAGATGGAACGACGGAAATAAATATATAGTTATTAAAAAAGGTAATAAGAGAGCAACTAAAATACATGAAACACTAGAAGAAGCACAAAAACATTTAGATAATTTAGAAAAAGATTATCCAAATGTATACGAAATTCAAGAACGATTAGGTGAAGATAAAAAATGTCTTGAATATTGTTCTTGTTGTAAGTTTTGCCCTTATTATCAAGAAAAATATATGAAGGGAGAAGAAAATGAATAACGATATTTTTAGAGAAAAATTATTAAATAAAAGTTTTACAGAAGAGGAATTAAAAGATTTGTCATGGTGTGATGTAGATGCCGATGTTAAAATGATAACTCAAGAAGAAGGAGAACAACACCGATGGACACAAGATGTTTCTACAATATTTGAATTTGAAGGAAAATATTATTCTTTAGATTGGGATAGAGGATTAACAGAGTGTCAAGAAAATGGGTTCTATACACAACCATATCAAGTGGAAAAGGAAGTTAAAACAATAGAAGTAACAAATTGGAAGGCGGTTTCATAATGAAAAAATATGAATTAAGTCTTTCGAGAAATTACGTATCTAGTTGGGGAATAGAAGAAGCGATTAGAGAATTATTACAAAATGCCAAAGATAGTAATGGAGAAGATATTATTGATATTGATAAATCTTCTGGAACAATTACAATAACAAATAAAAATACTTCAATACCAAGTTCTACATTGTTACTTGGAAACACATCTAAAAGAGATGATTTAGATAAAATAGGTCAATTTGGAGAAGGTTATAAATTAGCATTGTTAGTATTACTTCGTGATGATAAAGAAGTGTTTATAAAAAATGGAAATAAAAATTGGATACCAAGTTTTGAATATTCAGATAATTTTGAATGTGAAGTATTATGTATTACTGAAACAGCAGGTAATGGGAATGATTTAACATTTGAAATATCAGGATTTGATAATTCTGAATTAGATGAACTTGAAAATGAATTTTTAGGATTAAATGGACAAGCTTATAATTCAATTCAAACAAGCTATGGAGAAATATTAACGGATTCTGATTACAAAGGAAAAGTATTTGTTGATGGGCTTCCAGTATATGAAGATGATAATTTTGATTATGGTTATAATTTTAAACCTTGTTATGTATCACTTGATAGAGATAGAAAGTCAATAAATATTTATGAATTGAAAAGATTAACAGCGTTATCAGTTGCTTGTTGTGTTGATAACTTTGCATTTGTTGATGAAGTTATTGATGGCAAAGGTCGAGATGGTGAATACATCAAAGATGAAAATATTGAATTTGATGATGAATTCAAAGAAAAATATGCAAAACATCTAATGGATAGATTTGATATCAAAGAAGATGATGTTGTTATCAATAAAAGTAGTTCGGATTTAATTGAATATGTTGGTAGAAAAACAGATAAAGAAATAAAAGAAGTTCCACACAAGATATATGCAGATATATTAAATTCACAATTAACATATTCGTCAAATGTTATTCAAGAGGTAAAAAAAGAAAAAGATAATCGAGATAAAGTTGATGATGCTTGGTATGAATATGAATATAGCGATTATAAAGATTTTAAAGAATGGTTTGATAAATATGGTAATCAACTAAATGATAGTGCAAAATATGAATTTAGAGAACTAATAAATCGATTAGAGCCTACAGGTTTTAATTTAATAAGTAATGAGGTATGGAAATGAAAAGATTTGAAATTGGTGAGAAAATAAAATGTATTAATACATATGGCTTACAATGCATAAAAAAGGGAAATATATACACAGTTTCAGGTTACAGCGAAAACGGAAATGTTATTCTTGAAGAACTTCCTATCTATGCATACGACCAAACATTTTTTGAACCAATAAAAGCACAAGAATTAAAAATAACAGCAAACAAAATTAAAATAACAGTAGATGATTTATATGCACCATATGTATTAGGAAAATTTAATAAGAAAGAAGGAAATAAAATGATAGAAAGTATGAATTTAATTGATTTATATGCAAATAAGCATAGAGAAAGTATTGAAAAAGAAACAAAAGAAAAAATAGAAAAAATCAAAAATGAAAGTTCAATAAAAAAACAATATGATGAAATAACACAAAAATGTAAAGATGATTTGCAAAAATTATATATTTCACAATTTACAGACGAAGAAATTGAAAAAGTAAAAGAAACTTTAGAAGGTTTAAGTAGTTATCAAAAAGAATTACAACATAAAACATCAATTTGTGAATTTGGTTATTTTATTAATAGTGACTTTAAAAATGATGAAATTAAAAGCCTTGAAAACGAAATGATTAACAAAATAAACGAACTTAATGATTTAGTTAAAACAGTAAAAGCACATGTTGGTATCGCTAAAACGAAAGAAGAAGTTGAGGAAATACTAACTAGATATGGAATTATTGATAAGAAAGGTAAATTGGTGATTAAATAATGAAATTAAAAGTTGGAGATAAAGTAAAATTAAAAAATAGAAGAGGTAAAGGATGGAATAGTGACGGTATGATGGATAAATATATTGGTAAGATTGTTACTGTATCTAGTATAATTCTTGGAAATGGTTTTACAATTAAAGAAGACGACGGTAGAGGATTTCCTCGATGGGTGTTTCGCCTAGAAGATATTGAATATGTAGTAAAACAAAAACATTTTAAATCATTGCCAAACAATTATACAGGGACAATAGAAGTAGAAAATGGTTTTATTCAAGAAAAAGAAATACTAGATGACACAGAAAAAAGATATTTAAAAGCTGTTATTAGACCGTTTAAAAATAGAGTCAATCACATTTCTAAAGAAGATTGCTATGACGGAGATTGTTATATTTCTATTGAATTAGATGATGATAGTATTGGTTTACCAAATTTTAAAAAGGGAACTATGTATAATGGCATGAAAGATAATAAAGAATACACATTAAAGGAGTTGGGATTAGATGTTTAATAAAGTAACGTTAGTAGGAAGAATATCTACAGATTTAGAATTAAGATATACTGGTTCAAATAAAGCATATTGCAGATTTAATCTAGCAGTAAATAGAATGAATGAAGGTACAGATTTTATTCCTGTAACGGTTTGGGGAAAGCCTGCCGAAAACCTTGTTCAATATCAAAATAAAGGTAGTTTAATACTTGTTGATGGTTCAATTAATATGAGTAATTATACTGATAAAGATGGAAATAATAGAACATCATTTGAAGTAATGACAAGTAATGTGCAATTTTTAGGCAGTAAAAAAATGAGTGATGAATCTTCTGTTGAGCAAGCAGAAACAGATCCATATGAAGATTTCGGAAATAAAGTTGAAATTGATGATAATTTCTTAGATTAAAACGAAAGAAGGGGTATAAATGGATTGTATATCATATATTAATGATTTAATAATTGAAATAGATATATTGAAAAAATTAGATAATAATAATCCAGAAATAATTAATAAGATAAATGAAAAGGAAAAGTTACTTGAAGAATGCAAATTTAACTTATCAAAGTTATCTAAAAATAGTATAGAGTATAGAATATATTTATATTACTTGAATGGAATGTCAATTAATAAAGCTATACAAAAAGTAGCAGATGAAAATTATAGAAATGATATAAAACCATTTACTGAAAGAGCAATTTATAAAAATTATTATAAAAATCTAAAAGAATTTATCAAAGTTCATTAAAAGTTCAGTAAAAACATTGATATAGTATGAGTGTAGTATTTTTACTACAGTATGTAAAGGCATACCTCCTTTTTATGAGAAAAGCAGTTATCTCCTTTCGTGCTTTTCTCTAATATTGCTCTTTGATGGAATTGGCAACACATTGCACTTTGAATGCGAAGAGTCTAGGTTCGAATCCTAGAAGAGCAACCAAAATTAATGTTCTTTGACAATTTGTTAAATAAACCATATGACAGACTACAATGCAATGTAGTATGGATATTATCTCGTTCTTATTAGTTGCGAGTGCGAATTTGTGATGGATTGAGTGAGCTGAGAGGAAACTCATTTAAAAAGCTGAGACTTACAAAATGTAGGGAAAGAGATAATAGTGGTTTGTTATGAAATGTTATAAGGTATAGAGGTCTAGTCGCCGATAATCAAAACCGCTTATGGAATATAGGACGATAACTTGCTAGTAATACTATATTATGGTGATATAGAGTGAAAGCAAGATACCATAAATCAGTTGTTGCAGTTGAGATATAGAAATATATGTATAAGACTAGTGCCTAGTTTGAGTAGCACAAATCTGCAAATTTAGTATTTAGTATATGATAGGAATTTTTGAAAAAAGCTAAAAAAGAAAATTAAACCTAATGTGTGTGAAAAATGTTGGTAATGAACCCAATATGGTCTAGGGTATTTATACTAGGTATTAGAGGAAATAAGGTCGCTCCTTATCAGGACTAATACTTGCCATTGACTGAATAATAATTGTTCATAATAAATTAGTGTGAGAAGCACTATTTAACAAATTGTCAAAGAACATTAAGTGTTATCTTTATGGGTAGCATAGAGCAGATATATATTAGAACCTATAATTACACTTTTAAGGTATTAGGAAAGTGAAGTCTAAATTTAGCAAATATATCTATTCTATGGTGCTTATAAAAAGCATTAGGTAAAACAGCTTCACCTTGCTAGACCAAGCACAACGAAGTTAGGCTGAACAAGTTTAGGTGATTGTCAGTTAGGAAACTGTCAGTATTTCATACTAATATGAAAAGGTCATGCTATCTCTAGTAGGTAGTGTACTGATAATATTCTTAAATATGCAGTTATCAATGGCTTAAGCATATGATAAAAGGCGGTAATATTATCAGTGCAGTATCTATTAAAGATACTAGTAAAACAATATACCTATTGAGAACATAGTAGGCCATCTAGCAACATTGAGCCTAGTTGTTATATTGTTTTATTATTTGCTCGTATGTTGAAATTGGTAAACAAGACGGACTTAAAATCCGTTGGAAGCTATTCCTTATAGGTTCAAGTCCTATTACGAGCACCAATTATGACTATATCTGCAGGAGTCATGACCTGTTTTGTATATAGAGGACTTATACGCCAAAAGTATATGTGGTGAAGCCTACATGATGGCGGAGGTTTATGCAAGTTTAGACTAATTATTGACAATTATAATTTAATAACTTGTGGTATTTTGATTATTATTATCCAGAAAAGAAAATAATCGGTTAGTATTTACTGAAAATACAAATTGTCGGTTTTGTTTGTTTTTCCTTAATAAACAATCGCCATATAGGCAAATAACTCAATGGTTAGAGTTCTGGTCTTATACACCAGCGGTTCTAGGTTCAAGTCCTAGTTTGCCTACCAAATGAATTTTGAAGGGAGAATACAATAATTCTCTCTTTTTTTGTAGGTGAAATATGAAAGAAATTACTAAACAAATAATAAAAGACTTTAAAATTATGAAATTAGGATATGATTTTATGGGATACATGGTTGATAGAAAAGAAAGTTTATCTTTTCATCACTTGATAATACCATATAGAGATTGTAAATCATTTGGATTGGGAGAAGGTTATCTGTATTGGAACGGTGCTATATTAAGACAAAATACGTCTCATGATTACCTTCATCTTATTGAGTCTAAAGATTATGAATTGTTTTTAGCAATTACTAGTGAAATGATTGATGAAAATGTCAAGGGTTATTTGGAAATGCAAAATATTAGATATATAGATGATTGCTTAACATATTTCGAACGAGAACATTGTTCAGATAGAGGCAAAAAAGGGAAATTATTAATAAAAGAAGAATATACAAGAAGGATGATAAAATGGAAATAAAAGAATATAAAAAAATAAATGAAATTAACAAGAAATTCTACAAGATTATTGGAATGAAGTGTGATTGTTGCGGAAAAGAGATAAAAGAAGATGAACTATATTTAGAAGTTAATTATCATAAAGAAAGATATCAAGACAGTCTAAAATATAAACAATTCTGTAAAAAATGTATTAAAGATAGTATGTATAAAATGTTTATGAATAATTATTATACGAATTTTAATAAATATATATTTAAAAAGACTGATTGGATTGAAGATGACTAGGATTAATTCGGGAAAAAGATTTGAACAGAACTGGAAGAATAGTATTCCAAAAGATATATTTTATTATAGATTTAGAGACGGTTCTTCTAGTTGGGGTGGAAATGACAAAGTGAGATTCCAGCAAACAAATATATGTGACTGTTTAATGTTTGATGGGGACTATTTATATTTATTAGAATTAAAATCGACAAAAGGAAAAAGTTTACCATTTAATAACATAAAAAAACATCAAATAGATGATTTGTTATGGGCAAGTGAGTATGCAAATACAATATGTGGTTTAGTTGTTGAATTTAGTGATTTAACAGAATGTTATTTTATAGAAATAGGCCGATTTAAAGCATTTTATGATTCTACTAATAGAAAGTCTATATCAGTTGATTATCTACGAAAAAATGAAATAAAAATAGGTACAGAAAAGAAAAAAATAAATAGTAAATTCGATGTAAAAAAATTTATAAATGATGTTATAGAGAGTGTGATTTAGTGAAAAATGATTTTGATATTATAAAATATAAATTCAAAGACCAAATAAAAATAATTCCAATCGCCGATGTACATTGTGGAAGCATTAATTTTAATTTAAAAAGATGGAAACAATTTAAAGAATATATATTAAAAGAAGATGATATTTACATTGTGATAGTTGGTGATTTAATAGATAATCAGACAAAAAACAGTCATAGTCCTTTCAATGTATCTGTAATAAATGGAGTAGCAATGACCCCATTTGAACAAAAGAAATGGTTGGTTAGAGAATTGACGGATTTAAAAGAAAAAATATTATGTGGTGTAAGTGGAAATCATGAAGCTAAAAAAGATAATAAAGCAACAGATCAAGATATTATGTATGATGTATTTTGTAAATTAGATATTGAGGATAAATATAGACCTAACATGGCATTTATTAAAGTGCAAATAGGAGATAGAAACGATTGTGATAGACAAACTTATACATTTGGAATAACACATGGTTCTGGTGGTGGAACTTTAACTGGAAGTGCAATTAATAGAAATGAAAAGTTTGGGTATGTGATAGATGGACTTGACTGTTTAATAACAGGGCATACACATAAACCAGCAATAACTAAACCGATGAAATTGGTAATTGATAGTAGAAATAACAAAGTATCTTTTAAACCTTTTTATCAAATAATTGCTACATCATGGCTTGATTATGGTGGTTATGCATTGGCACAGCAATTGAATCCATCAAGCTTTATGAGTCAAGAAATTATATTAAATAAAAATAAAACAAAAGAATTGGAAATAAAGGTGAAGTAATGAGAACAAAGAAAGAAATTAAAAATAAAATTAAAGAATTATATGAATTATCATCAAAAGGAAAATTTAATATACTATGGATTGTGATTGTAACAGATGCTTTAAGTTGGGTATTAGGTGACGATTATTTGGACACAAATGTATTAATAGGGGATGAAACAAATGAATAATATTATCGGAATTCTTTGTGGTGTTTTTTTACTAACAATTTTTATTGGCTTATGTTGTTATTGTATAAGTCAAGGTATAAATAAAGATTTATTAAAAGAATTAGATAAGCAAAAGCAATTAAATAAACAACTTTTAGGATTATATCAAAATGAGCAAGATAAAACAGATACATTATACAGAATAATATTTCATATTAGGCAACAATTATCTTTATTGAAATTAAAAGAATGCCCAGAAGAAGAATTTAGAAACATTCCTTTTGAAATAATTGAATGGATTGATATGTTGGAAAAAGTTAATAACGGTGATGAAAATGGCATACGTGAGTAAATATGATAGAACATTTATTTCTTTTATGAATAAAAAATATAAAAATCATAGTGTTTGTTTTGAATTTATAGATGATTATAGATTATGGCTTTATGAAGATTATTGTGTATATGATAACGTTTTGTATTATAAACAAATGGAAAAAGATTTACAGGAATATAGTGATTTTCAGACTGGAAAAGAGAGAGACAAGAGAGGCAAGATAGATGGCAACTGGGAAAAAGATTAAAACAGAAGAACAAATACAAAAAATAAAAGAATCCAATCGTGAAAATAGAGAGAAAAAGATACAAGATAGAGAACAACTTGTAAATCAAATAAGAGAAGAATCTAAAGAAAAATTGTTACCAACATTGAAGAAAAAAACAACAGAACTTACTAACTACATTATTGAATTATTAAAAAATAAAGGCGAAGAAAAAGTTAATAACATACAAATAATGTCCTTGATAGCACAAAGAAGTATGCTAGAAGTTGCTAATGTAGGAAATATTACATATACACCACAAGAAATAATGTTAGGCTTTAATTTGTATCTTGAAATGATAAATAAAATAAATGAAATAAAGAAATTTCCACCAACAGTAGAAAGTTTTTCAATATTTATGGGAATAAGTAGAAGTACGTATAATAATTGGCTAGTTGATCCGGACAAAAGAGAAGTTATGGACTATATACATTCATATTTATTAGGTGTATTAGCAACAGGTGGACTTATGGGAGAAGTTAGAGAGATATCAGCTATGTATTTACAAAAAACAATGGGAAAAGTAGAAGCACAACAACCTATTGTTGTTAAACACGAAAAAGCTACTGATGTTGAAGATATAAATAGACAATTAGAGGCATTAAAAAGAGATAATGTTATAGATGCAGATTGGACGGAAAAAGATTAGTATGAATAATAAAATATTAAAACAAAATGCAATAATGATATTGTATATCACAAATGTTATTGATGAATTAGATAAAAAAATAAAACATATAGAACAAGAATGTTCATATAGAAGCAAATATATTGATATAAGAGTTAATAAAGAACTTAAAAAATATTTTGAAAAGTGTTTGGAAGAGGTTTTAAATGTAGGTATAGAAAAAGATTGACTGGAAAAAGTTTTTTGACCGTGGAGTTAGAAAAAGTTTTCTGACTTTGTCCGTGGGTAAATAGGTGTATTTTTATACATCTTTTTATTATATTTTATTAATGATATGGCTTTATTTTATAGACTTATTCGCTTAATAAATGCTAAATTAATACAATTATACTATAATTTAAAACGCTGTTTAAAATGGCTAAAAACGAGTAAATATAGAGTGTTAAAACAGTAAAAATATAATGTTATTCATGTATAAATAATCAATAAAAAAATAGCCTTTTTAATTTGACTATTTTTGTTTTTTTGCAAAGTCACACAAACCACACCAAATAGCTAATACTATTATCAAAATTGTGACCATTCGGTTACGTCCTCCTTAATTTTGTTTAATATTTCTTGATAATCTTTAGTATTATATTTATTATAGCATTTTTTTAAATCGTTTTGAAAACTTTTGGATGGATATCTAGTCCATAAACAAGCCTTTGCTTGACCAATATTTTCATTAATAATTTTTTCAAGCGTATTTATAAAGTTTTCTTTAGTGTTGTATTTACCTTTTGGTTTTCCTAGTCGTGTCCCTTTTGTTTTAACTGCTTTTAGTCCTTCTTTTGTTCTTTCACTGATTAGGTCTCTTTCAAACTGTCCAAGAACTGAGAATATCCCCAATAATAAGTTGGTGTTTGCGTCTGGTTTTTCTCCAGCTTGTAGGTAAAAATTTTCTTTTAATATAATTACGTTTATTTGTTTTTTTTGTATAAATTCAGTAATTAAATCAAGTGTTTTAATGACACCACCACGAGACAAACGCGAAAGGCTTTCACATACTAGAGTGTCGCCTTTTTCCATTTTTTTAATTAGTTTGTCAAATTCGGGGCGTTTTGTTTTGGTTCCTGTGAAAGTTTCTTCTATATATTCACAGTTAACGCCATTTATATAGCCTTTATCCTTAAATATTTGGACTTGTCTGTTATATTCTTGCTTGTCAGTACTGATTCTTATATAACAATATGTTTTACTCATAGCATACCTCCAATAAATCCCATTTTGTCCAGTTTCCGTCAAGTATTTTTTCGGCATTTTCTACTAGTTTATCACAAATAAAGGCCAAGTCAAGATGCTGTTCGTCGCACATATAAGCCGACCATATTAATTGAATAAATTTTTGTATATCTTCTTCTGTTAATTCATTAATAATTAAGTCATCATTACATTTTAAATTATAGTATATTATCATAGATAACATATCATATTTATGTTTTTTTATTATTTCATCGTATTCTTTAAAGTTCATTTTTTCATCTCCCTTTAATTCATTAATTCGTTAGCATTCTGTATTAAGTTTATTACTTTGTCTATTGTTTCGTTTTTATAGTCAAAATATTCTTCTAGTTCGTATAGTATTCTTAAAATTATATCAGTTCTATCGCCTACATATTCACTATTTAGATTGTTATTAATATAATTCATAACTTCGCTTTTTAGTTCTTCTCTAGTCATTTTTATTTATCTCCTTTGCTTATTTCGTCATAATTGTCAATAATTTCTTTTAATTGTAATGATATAGTTGTTAAAGTGTTGCAAGTTTTAATATCATTATCATTTTCGGCATTATACCATATATCGCCATAAACTAAATCAATTAAATTATTTGCAATTTTCAATTGTTCTAGTAATGTAAAATCTAATTGTATTTGTAATGCTTCATTTTCAAGCATATCATCATTAAAATTTTGTTTTTTTAATTCTTTTTCCATTTTTTACACCTCTTTACTTTCTAAATATGCTTTTAACTTCGGGTCATATTCTTGTAATGCTAGTAAGCATTGTTTATAGTTGTTATAATATATTTTATATTTTTCTTTATAGTAATTTAATCTATAAAGAAGTAGGGTAGTTGTTAATAATAATATAATTGTTATATATTCCATATTAAGCCACCACCAATACAAAAATAGTCTTTGATACATTAAATCTAATATAGTGTAGTGGATTTTCGTTTACTAAATACAAAGTTTTTCCACTTTCTGAAAGTTCCCAATGTTGTCCATTATTTAAATATAAATTATAATCTTTTCCAGCTGGGCATATATAATCAATGCCCTTTAATTGTTCTTTTGTAATTGTAAAAGGTTGTATCATAGTTAAGCCTCCAAACTTTCTTTTAATTTTGTTATAGCTTCATCAATACAGAACTCAAAATCATTTATATTTACGTTTTCTAAATTGCCATAACCATCTAATTTATAAATATTGTCGTCGTTTGTATCATTTATAAAGCATCTTAATCTTGATACACTATCGCTATTTTCTTTAATTAAATATGTTAATATTTCATCGTCTACAAACTCAACCAATTCTTGTGTTGTATCATATAAATATAAACTATCTTGTGCCTCATTGTCATAGTCTATCATTGTATTAACCATATTTACATAGTTTTCTTCATTGTCATAACTTAAATTATTTTTTATTTCCTCTAATTTTTTAATAGTTTCTTTTTTTAATTCATTTAAATTTTTCATATTTTTCATTCCTCCCATTATGTCATACTTGACATTTTTATTTTTTAAATATATAATGAGAGATGAAGAAAAGGGAATTTTGTTTTTAGTCGAACAGCTCTTTTTTTCTTATATCATATATTACTTCATATATTAGTAAGCTTAAACAAGTGTCAATTGTTAAGTCTAATATTAAAAGTAATATATTTTGGTTTGAAGTTATAAAGTATTTGAATAATGTTATGATCACATAAGCACTGGTAATAACATTTTCCCACTTTATAACTCTTTTTTTGTACTTTGATGCAATAGGGTTAACTCTCATTTTATAACTCCTTTCATATTTACCAAAACCCCATTTGATAATTATGTTTTTTGAGTTTTCCCTTTTCCTTATCTCTATATACATTATAACACTTTTATTGTATATTGTCAATAATTATACTATGATTTATTCATTATTTTATAATATATTTACTATAGTATTATTATATGCAAATTATATAAAATTATACTTTAAATTATACTATTATTTATATATTTATATAGTTAGTATTATTGTATTATATATGTATTTTGGTGGTGTGATACTGTATTATTGATATATTATGATATGGGTATATTTATATAGATATATTTTTGTTATTATATTTATTTGTATTATTATTAATTGTTTGTTATTGTTATTATTATTATTATTATTATTATTATTATTATTATTATTTAAATTGTAACAGAAGTTTGCTTTCCTCTCTAATTTCAAAAATATATAATTATTTAACACTATATTATTATTTTATAGTGTTTTTTTGTTGTGGTTTAATGTATTATTTATTATTGTTTTAACCCTTATAAAATAACGATTTATTATAGTATTAACGAACGTTAACACCCCAACCCTATTTTTAAAAGGGTACTAGGGGGCTTTTTTACCCCCGTAAATATATAAAAAATAACAAAAGGATTCACATATATAATCATTTTTAAAAATACTTAGCAAAAATATATATTTATTAATTTATATAAGAAATAATCAAGTAAAATTGGTTATTTTTTCATTTTATATTAAAAATTCATTAAAAGTTCAGTAAACAAAGTGATATTTTATGATTGAAGAATAATTACATATTTATAAACGCTACATCTTACAGAATGATAGCTATAAATACTAATCTTAAAGGTGATATTACTGATAGAGAAGCAAAATATATATAAAATATGTAGTTTAACCTTTAAATATAACACTAAACTTATAAAATTATATAGTTCATGAATGAACCAGTTACGTTGGAAAAATGGGGGTCATTTATGATACATGAAAGGTGATGCAAAATGAAAAGAATCATTTATACTGATAAAAATAGAAAAATAATAGGTAATATATGTAAAAAAACAGCAGAAAATAGAATTTTATATATATATATAAGACAGGATAATGGAATTATTATTAAGAGACCATATGAAAAATACAAAATTGAAGAAATCAATTAAAACAAACAATAAGTGAGGATCTATTATGGAAATAATTTTAAAAAATGGAGACTGTTTAGAGTTAATTAAAGACATACCTGATAAATCAATAGATTGTATTATAACTAGCCCGCCTTATTGGAAAGGTTTTGAATATGAAGCGTATTTTAATTCATATAAGCAATATTTAGATTGGTGTGAAATATGGTTAAAAGAATGCAAACGTATTTTAAAAGATGACGGTACATTTTATTTAAATGTGATAAATGATAGTGAAATAACGATCAGAGCATTTGAAATAATGGAATTAGCAACAAGAAAAATAATGTTTAAATTGCACGATACAATTATTTGGTATAGATATAATCAACAACCAGCCAATACTGATAGACAATTAACTAATCAGTGTGAATATATTTTTATGTTAAAACATACTTCTGCAGGCGTAAAGTTGCATAAACAAGAATTATATTCAAGATTTCCAGAATTATTTAAAACGAAAAATGTGGGAAATGTATGGGAAATTCCGTTTAATCGTGGAAAGCAATCAAATAAAAGTTTTGGAAGAAAAGAAACAAAGTCTAAATGGGGACATAGTGGGTTTCCTTTAGAATTACCAGAAGCTTGCATATTATTATCTACGAAAGAAAATGATACAATATTGGATTTATTTATGGGGTCAGGCACAACAGGTGTTGCTTGTAAAGAGTTAAATAGAAATTTTATAGGAATAGAACTGAATAAAAACTATTTTGAAATTGCTAAAAGCCGTATAGAAAATATTTCAAATAGTAACTAAAAAGGAGAAATAAAAATAATGGATAAAGAAGAATTAGAAAATTTATATAAAGATTTTACTTCACAATTAGTATTATCTAAAAATTTAGATGATATAGGTTTAATTGCTATGACAAAAAAACAGTTGAAGCAAATAATAAAAATAATAAATCATTATAATCAAATACAATCTCAATTAAAAAAGCAAAAAGAAGTTATTGATAGAATACTCAATGAAACAAAAGCAACAAGAAATATATTAAACAATAATCGAGATAACAATATGTTATCAAAAAGTTGTTTATTATCTTATTTAGAAATTGTTGAAGATTTATTAAAAGAGGTGTCAGAATGATAGAAAAAATATGTGATGAAATAGGTATTACTCCAGAACAAATTATAATCGAAAAATTACAACAAGAAAACAAAATCTTAAAAGAAAATGCAGAAAATAATGACAAAGTAGTAGATAAAGTTAATTGGGAAAATCAACAATTAAAAAATAACATAAATAAATTACAAAAAGAATTAAATGAGGAAAACTTACAATGTAGCAAATATTCTATAGAACTTAATAATTTAAAAGAAGAAAACAAAAAATTAAATGGTGCTATACAAACTTATGACATACTTTTAAAATCAAACGTTGAAGAAAATAAACAGTTAAAAGATAATTGGAATAAGTTAAAAGAATTTTTAAAAAATACTAGAAAAGAAAACTTAGAATGGGATAAAAAACATAATTGTGAATGGCAAGGGTATAATGCTTACTATGAATTGTTAATTAAAATGCAAGAACTAGAACAAGAAAGTGATGAGTAAATGATAAGTGGTGCAAGTGAAGAAGAATTAGAATTAGCAAATGTAATAGCAGATAAATTATTATTGCAAAAAGAAAATCAGCAATTAAAACAAATAAATGAAGAACATAAAAAACTTAATGGTGAATTAATGGTAGAAAATCAAGAATTAAAGAAACAACTTGAAGAATATCAATTACAAAATATCAATTTAAGAGCAGATATTATGATACAAAAGATGGCTTTTCCTAACGAATTAATTAAAGATAAAACGTTTTATAATTTATATGATATGCCCACTTATGAAGAACTATTAGTTCAACAAAAGGAGTTTATAAAGTATTTAGAAGATAAAAAAATATCTCCTATAAAGTGTGTATTAAATAGCATAGATGACAAAAATCATGATTATAATATGTTTAAAAATAAATTAGATAATTACGAAGAAATTTTACAAAAATATAGAGAAATAATAGGAGAATAGGACTAAATGGCACAAGGATTTTTGGCTGATGAAAATGGTGTTATTCTTCAAAAATTAGAAAATATTGACCGAGTAATATGTCTTGATGATGGTGATCGTATTCTTCGCAAGGGTACATTAGAATATCTAAATGATACTACCGATATAAAATATCATTTTATCAAAATCAATCCTAAAATATTTGATAAATATTGTAAAAAATATTCAATACTGCCGTATCTAACATGCCATATTGGTTATATGGACAATATATGCTGTTATGACAATGGCAAAATTATTCAATTGAAAGATTTACCGAAGGTATGTGAAGTGAGTGAAACTACTATAAAGAGACAGTTAAAAGGTCTAATAGCTGATGATATTATTCATAAAGTACCATATAAAAAAAATCAGAAATGTTTAATGATAAATCCATATCTTGCTATGAGAGGTAAAAGAATATATTTATCAACTTATAATGAATTTAAATTATCGGCTTTGAGAAGTGAGGTGGAAGAATAATGGAAGAAAATTTAATAGATGTTTTAGATAGTATAGTTATGTATAACGGTATATATAAACCATTACTAGAAATTAAAAAAATGATATTGGAAAATCGAGGGTTTAAGTATAATCACATGTTAAGACCAGAAGGTGAAGATTTTAAAGATAATCAATTTGAAATATTTTGGATGATGTTAGTATTAAAGTTTGGTGATTATGGCACAAGTCCTAGAAGTGGTTGGTTAGAAAAGAATAACAAAGATAAAATAATAAGTTTTATAGATAGCATAACAATTTCAAGCTCGTTGGGTGATATTAATGAATAAAACAGATATATTTAAGGAATTAGTCAATAGAAAGAAAATATTAGAAGAAAAAGGCTATAAAGTCATTTATATTGGACTATATGGAAGTCAAAACTATAATTTAAGTGATGAACAGAGTGATATAGATGTTAAGGCAATTATATTGCCTACATTACAAGATATTATATTTAGAAAAGTAACAAGTACAACTATTGAATGTGAAAATGGCAACATAGATGTTAAAGATTTAATAACTTTCTATGATGTTATAAAAAAAGGTAATTTTAGCTATGTAGAAGCAATAGATACTGAATATTCTATTGGAGATAAGTATATAAAAGAATTATTTAAAAAATTTAGACCAAATTTAAAAAGCATTTTAGGTGCTATGTATGAGAAAAGAAAAGCCTTAACACATGAGTATCCAAGTAAGCATAGTGAATTTGAAAAATGGGGATTTGACCCTAAACAACATCATCACATTTTAAGATTATATGATTTATTAGAGTATAACTTAAAAAATAATGATACAAGAAGTTATTTAGTATACGAAGATAATTCAGATAGACAAAAAGAATTGCTAGATTATAAACGAAATAATAATAATATAGCCTTATCAATTATTGAACAAGATAGTGATGATTTTATAAATAGAGCTAGAGAATTAATTGATTATAATTATTCTTATGAATATAAAAATATAGATGTTGAAATAAACCAATATATAGAAACTAACATCAAATTAGAATTGCTAAAAACCAGTCCAACTATGTTTGCTAGAGAATATAGAACATTCGATGGTAATATTCCTAAAAAGGATTTAGAAAAATTTCCAATATTACAACAATATGATGGTAAAGATATTTCTTATATTGTTTATGAAAGCGTGGAAATATTATGAATAAAGATAATATAAAAGACAACATGTATGCCTTATATGAAGTATACAATCAATATAAATTGCTATATAACTTTTATCAAAAATACAAATCAATCAAAAATGAAGAAGATATTCGAGAGAGAATAGAATATTTAAAGAAAAATCCAACATGCAAGCAGAGAACAGAAATTGAGACTTTGCTTTGGTTGTTAAATGAGGTGGAGTAGATGAAAAATTTAAAAGTATTTACCGATGATATTGAACAAGAAGCAATAAATCAAATAAATGAATTATTAGATCAAGATGCATTTAAAGATAGTAAAATTCGTATAATGCCAGATGTTCATGCTGGTAAAGGCTGTGTAATTGGTTTTACTGGTAATTTAGGCAATAAGGTGATTCCAAATATCGTTGGTGTTGATATTGGCTGTGGTATGTTATGTGTTGAATTAGGTAATATTGATTTAGATTTAGAAAAATTAGATAAAATTATTAGAGAATATGTTCCTAGTGGTTTTGAAGTTCATGATGAAAGGAAATATAAATTTCTAGAATTACAAGATTTGAAGTGTTATAGAGAATTAAAAGACACAAAACGATTAGAAAGAAGTATTGGAACACTTGGTGGCGGTAATCATTTTATTGAAATTGATATTGATGAAGATAATAATAAATATTTAGTAATTCATACAGGTTCAAGAAATTTAGGAAAACAAGTAGCAGAATATTATCAAGAATTAGCTAATCAATTATGTAATTATAATATTGGTGAATATAAAGAAAAACAACAAAAATTAATCAAAACATATAAAGAACAAGGAAGAAAACAAGAAATACAATCTGCTTTAATAAAATTAAGAGAAGAATATAAAATAGATCATAAGAAAATACCAAAGGATCTAGCATATTTGGAAGGGCAATATAGAGAAGATTATTTACACGATATGAAAATATGTCAAGAATTTGCTAAAGATAATCGTTTATGTATAGCAAAGCAAATACTATGTAATTATTTTCAATTACCATATTATGGAGGATATAAAAGTGTAAGATTAAGAGAAAAAGCAATGTCCACTTGTGATTGGTATACTCAAGATATGATTGAGAGGGATTTTTGGTATTTTGAAACAATACATAATTATATATCATTTGAAGATAACATAGTTCGTAAAGGTGCAATATCTGCTAAAAAAGATGAAATGGTATTAATACCAATGAATATGAGGGACGGTTGTATTATCGGTGTAGGAAAAGGTAATGATGATTGGAATCAGTCAGCACCACACGGAGCAGGTAGAATAATGTCTAGAATGAAAGCAAAAGAAACATTTAATTTAGATGAATATAAAGAAAGTATGAAAGATATTTATACGACATCAGTAAATGAAGATACCATTGATGAAGCACCATTTGTATATAAACCAATGCAAGAAATAATTGATAATATAAGCGATACAGTAGATATTATTAAAATAATTAAACCAATATATAACTTTAAGGCTAGTGATTAGATGTTAACAATTAAACAAAAAATGTTATTGGAAGCAATTGAATGGTTTATTAATGAATATGGCTATAGTCCTACAAATCGTGAGCTAGCCAATATATTAAAGTGTGATGTTAACACGGTATTTAAAAAGCTGCTTATTTTAGAGGATAAAGGATATATAAAAACTCAAAATGGACGAGCTAGGACCATTCAAATAATAAAGGAAGTGGAAGAATGAATGCAAATTTAAGACAATTAGATACAAAAGGTAAATGTATTTGTTGTGGTGATGAAATAAAAAGAAAAGATAAGAAAGTATTTGTAATCCAAGCACATAAATCTCAAGTATATCAAATAACAATATGTCAAGATTGTGTTAGTAGATTGGATTCAATGGCAAAATATGGTGATTAATAATGACTAATGAATATATACCACCAACAAATGCTGGAATATTAGAAAATTATTATTATGGACAATTATATATAAGTAAAAAATGGTATGTAAGACCGATTGATTGGGCAGGTTGTTGGAGACGTGATAATGATAAGGAATATTTAATGGCAGGTAATATTGAAAAACAATTTGATTCTGAACAAGAGTGTATTGATTATATAAATGAGGTGTCAAATGAAAATAATAACTAACAAAATAAAATGCAATTATTGTGGTGACATTATAGAAAGCAAGACAGTACATGATTACAAAGAATGTAAATGTGGAAAGGTATCAGTAGATGGTGGACATTACTATTTAAGCAGAAACTTTCCAGGTGAAGTACCATTTAATCCAGATAAGCACTTTACTGATTTGAGTCATTATATTACAGATGAAGGTGAAGAAATAAATAATGATAAATGTATCTGATTATATACAAATGATTCTTCATAAGAAAAAATGGACTAATGCTAAACTATGCCAAGAATTAAACAAAATAGAAGAACAACTAGGTGAAAGTAGGACAACCCCTCAAAATATATCAAATTATTTTCACGGGCAATGGTCTTTTAGACCTAAAATTCTTGTTAAATATGAAAAAGCATTAGGTTTACAACAGGGTGTATTAGTAAACATGGTATCTCAACCGTCCTCAAAAGAGGGACAAAAAGAATTAAAAGAAATAATAAAAAAAGTAGGTGAAATTAAATGAGTTTTAAAAAATATCAACATATAGAAAGATATGGAACTGATGAGGTCGAAGGTATTGATGCAGGTTTGTGTTATGTATTTTATAAAATAGATGGCACTAACTCATCAATTTGGAAAGATGAAAATGGATTACATTTTGGTAGTAGAAATAGAGAATTAACTCTTGATAAAGACAATGCAGGGTTTATGAATGCTATGATTAATGATGAAAGGATCATAAAATATTTTGAAAAACATCCAAATCATAGATTATATGGTGAATGGCTTGTTCCTCATGCACTAAAAACCTATAGAGATGACGCATGGAGGAAATTTTATGTATTTGATGTAACAATAGATATTGATGAAGAAAATGTTGAATATTTAACTTATGAAACATACAAATCTATGTTAGAAGAATTTAATATTGATTATATTCCGCCAATTTGTATTGTTAAAAATGGTAATTATGATACATTTATTAAATGTCTTGATAAAACAGGAGAATTTTTAGTTAAAGATGGCATGGGCAATGGCGAAGGAATAGTTATAAAGAATTATGATTATTGTAATAAATATGGTAGAAAGACTTGGGCAAAAATAGTTGGAAACGACTTTAAAGAAAAGCATCATAAAGTATGGGCTCCCAATATCATTAGCAATGGCAAATGTATTGAAGAAGAAATAGCAGATAAATATATTACAGACACTTTAATTGAAAAAGAATATTCTAAAATTGCATTAGATGGTTGGACAAGCAAGAAAATACCACAATTATTAAGCACAGTATTCCATTGCTTAATTACAGAAGAAATGTGGAGTATTTTAAAAGAATTTAAGAATCCAAAAATAGATTTTAAAATATTGCAAAATATGGCAACAAGAAAGATAAAAGAAGTTAAAAAAGATTTGTTTTAAGGTGGTGAATAGATGAAATATTTATTAATTGGATTAGGAACGATATTAATGATTGCCTTTGTATTAAGTTTATCAGCCCTTATATTTTGGGGATTAGGTAATCTAATAATATGGGCATTTGGTATAAAATTTGTATGGACATTTTGGCATGGATTAGCATGTGCATTAGTGTTCGGTTTATTGAAAGAAATATTTGGAAGAAGGTAGGGCAAAGATGAAAAAAGTAGTAATGATAATTACAATAATGTTGTTGCCACTTTGTTTGACTGGATGTGTTGGTTATATGAATGAGCAGACAGTCCAATGTGTGGTCAAAGATAAATGGATTAAAAGACCATCAGGCCATGAAGATGAATTATATTTGGTAAATTGTGGTGGTACGACATATAAAATAACTGATTTATTGTGGAAAGGAAAATTTAATAGTGCCGATATATATGGTAATTTAGAAATTGGTAAAAAATATGAATTAAATGTTTCTGGATACAGATGGAGTTATTTTAGTGAATATCAAAATATTAATGATTATAAAGAAATAGAGAAAGAAGGAATAGAAAATGAATAATATATTAATTAAAAGTCAAGACGGAAATTTTACAGGATTCTGTAAGTATATAGGAATTGGTCGAAGAACTCCTAAAACAGTTATAGGTGATGAATTAAAATCACTATTAAAAGAAAAAAATATGACAAGTGATGGCCTTATCAATTTAGTAGGTAATAGTTATAGAGATAATATTAATAGAATATTAGAAAATCAGGAACAACCTAAACAAAAATTAGTAGAATTAATTACAACTAAATTAGGTGTAGATAAAGATTATTTTACTGACAATAAAGATTTAGAAAATATAATTGTTACAGATAACAATATAGTAATTGCAACATATGAATCAAATGATAGAGCAAGAAAAGTAAAAGAACAATTAGATGAAATAATTATGAATAATACAAGAGGTGGCAATCCAGTAGTGATTGAAATGCCAAAGGAATAAGAGGTGTTAATGTATGAATAAATCAATTATGATTAGTCAACCTATGAAAGGTAAGACGAACGAACAAATAAGACAAGAAAGAGAAGAATTAGTAAAAGCACTTGAAAACGAAGGCTTTAATGTAATTGATACAATTATTAATGATTTTGATGGCAAAATTGACCCAGTGTTTTATTTAGTAAGGTCATTAGAATATTTAGCTAACTCTGATTGTGTTTATTTTATGAAAGGTTGGGAAAAATCAAGAGGTTGCAAAATAGAACATCAAGTTGCTGTAGAATATGGTAAAGAAGTAATTTACGGAAATTAAAATAAACAAAAGTGTAGCACTCTCTTAAAGGGGAAAATAAAGAGAGAGTGATTAAATGATAAAAGTAGGAGATAAAATCCAAATAAAAAAGCAAGAAACAACACTTGAAAGCACTTTTACAGATATATTAAATGTTCTTAAATCATCAAAAATAAAAGAACACGATAAATTAGATTGGTGTAATAGTGCTTTGAGTATTCTTGAAGAAATGTATAAACAAAATGAATTAGGTAGTGTTAAAGTAGCAAAGACTAAACTAATTCCAATATTACATAAATTAATTGAAGGGAGCAAAATTGAAAATATGGCTCTTTTTTTTGATTATTATAAAAGAGCCTATTGTTTTTGCGCAAGAAGAGATTTTGAGTGCTTTGTTGATTATATTGAATGGAATATGCCACGAAAGGTATTAGCAAATCGTAGAAACGTACTAAAACCATATGTGGATGCTTTAAATAGAATAGCATTTGATGATAGATTACAATATCTAGTAGTATCTTATCCACCATCAATGGGTAAATCTTATTTAGCAACATTATTTACTGCTTGGGGTTATGGTATAAGTATTAATAATTCTGTAATAAGAATGTCTTATTCTGATGAATTAGTTTTAGGTTTTAGTAGAACTGTTAAGGGAATAATATCTAGCCCTGAATTTGCTGAAATATTTCCTTTGTTCAAATTATATAATGGAAAGCCATTTGAGGTAGAAAGAGAATCAGACTGGAAGATAAAAAATGCTAATGTTCCTAAATCAAATCATATAGCAAGAACTCGTAACGGTTCAACTACTGGAGAAAGAGCTTCATTTGCAATTATATTTGATGATATGACAAAGGGAGCAGAAGAAGCAAATAGTGAAAGTGTTCATAGAGGAATATATGATAAGTGGAATACTGAATGGTGGAATAGACGTGATGGTGTAAGGTGTAAATTTATATTTGTTGGTACTCAGTGGACACCGGAAGACATTTTAAATAGAATAATTGAAGATAGAAATAAAATATCGACATTACAACCAACTGACAATCCTTATGTTATGGAAAGTGAAGATAAATCAACGATAGTTATTCGTGTGCCAATGCTTGATGAAAATCATAAAACAACTTGTAGTGAAGTGTATCCACAACAAATAGCAGAACAAATTGAACAAAATACAGATCCATTTTTATTTAGTTGCGTATATCAACAAAATCCTATTGCACCTACAGGAAGAGAATTTGCATGGGAATGTATTAGAACATATACAAATGAAGAATTATTAAATGTTCATTTAACACCAAATTCAATGGCAACATTAGATACAGCTCGTAAAGGGAAAGACAATGTATCTATGCCAATATTTAAAAATGATAATAATGGTAATCATTATTTAATTGAAGCTATTTATAAACAAAAACCAATGGATGATTTATATGGTGAAATAATTGAAAAAATAATTGAATATAGAATTACAACATTGGTGATTGAAAATAACATTGATACATCATTAAAAAGGCTATTAGAAGATAGACTACATGCTAGAGGTATATATTGGTGTACTATTATTGAAAAATATAATACTGTAAAAAAAGAAGAAAGAATAAAGAATAATCGTGGTATTGTTCAAAAACAAATTATATTTCCTGATAAATCGATTGTTAGGCCAAATACTGATATTGGCAGAATGATGGATAATATAACTAAATATTCTTTTGATAAACCAAATGTGCATGATGATGGTATTGATTCAGTATGTATGTATGCAAGTGAAATTATTTTTGGCAAAGGAACTTTATTTAAGCCGGTTGCTATAAGACGACCTTTTTGACAAATAAGTCCAATTTATGTTGGACTTTTATACTTCATAACTAACAATTTTTTTATTAATAATGTATAAATGTAGCGAACGGTCTAGTTTTTCCCTTCATTGACCGTTTAGTGCTACACGGGAGCATAACCGTAAGAATTTATTTTTTATTGTTGTGTTCCCTTATTTTATATTTTGGGAATACCAAAGTATGAAAGATGGTGGATTAATGGAAAACGAAGAAGTAAAAACAACTGAAACACCAGTTGATGATAATACAAATGCACAAATACCTACTGATAAACCAGTAATGCCAGTTCAAGATGAAGTAAGACTATTTGGTAGACATATTATTTATGCAGATTATGAACCAGAAGAAATGAACGAACAAACAATTACACAAATATTAAATGACGTATTTAGTGTTCATTTACAAAATTCAAGGGAAATTAATTATTTAGAAAACTATTATAAAGGTTTTCAACCAATTTTAGATAAAGTTAAAGAAGTAAGACCAACTATAAATAACAAAGTAGTAGAAAATAATGCTTATTTTATGGTTGAATTTAAAAAGTCATTTGTTTTTGGTAAACCAATACAGTATGTACAACGTGGTGATGTTGCTAATGAAGAAGTAGGAGCTTTAAATAGTTATATGTTAGCAGAGGATAAATATCCAAAAGACACTGAATTAGCAGAAGACCTATATATATCAGGAATAGGACACAGATTAGTTCTTCCAGATATAAATGAAGATAGTCCTTTTATGATAGAAAATCTTGATAGTAAAACAACATTTTGTGTTTATTCTAGTAGATTACCTCATAAGAAACTATTTGGTTGTACTTATACGAGAGGTGTTAAGGATTACACGATAAAAGGTAGTGTATATACGAAAAATGCTTATTATGAAATGATTAGTCCAAGCGTTGCATCAGCATTTGAGGTTAAACTTATAAAACCTACTATATTAAATGAAATTCCTATATTTGAATATTACTTAAATAAATCAAGAATAGGAATTATTGAAATAGTTATGGATATATTAAATAACTTAAATAGAATTACATCTGATGAAATGGACGGATTAGAACAATTTATACAAAGCTTACTTGTATTTGTTAACCAAGATATTGATAGAGAAGATTATGAAGGATTACTTGATTTAGGAGCAATTAAAATCGCAACATCAGATCCAAGTAGACCAGCAGATTTAAAATTAATATCAAATGAAATAAAACATGACAATACAAAAGTATTACATGATAGATTATTCAATACTGCTTTAAATATTGTAGGTATTCCTAAAAATAGTGATAAAGCAAGTGGTGGAGATACTGGACAAGCTAGATATTTAGGTGAAGGTTGGACAATGGCTGACGCAAGAGCAGATGGCGATGAAATGGAATTTAAAAGATGTTCTAAACCAGAACTTAAATTAATTTTAAGAATATGTAGACTTGCTCCAAATAGTCAAATTAAAACATTGACATTAAAAGATATAGACCAAAAATTTACAAGAAATAAGTCAGATAATTTCTTAGTTAAATCACAAGGTATGATGAATCAAATTCAAAGCGGTATATCACCAGATGTTGCTATGACAACAAGTGGATTATATAGTGATCCAAATGAAACATTTAATAAATCAATGGAATTCTATGGTGGTATAGAAAATTGGATTAAATTGTTCGTCGGACAAGCGAATAAACAAATAAAACAAAATAACGAGAATAGCGATGGAAGTCTTAATAAGACGACATCTGCCTCAAAGGATGAGTCTGGAGAGGTTAATAAATAGGCATTATAAGAAACTTTGAAGGAAGTACAACTTCTATAAAGCCTTATAAGTAAGTCCAATCCAAAGAAACTTTAGAAGCCTTTGGAATTTTGCCGAAATAGCTCAATTGGTAGAGCAACTGTTTTGTAAGCAGTAGGTTGTGAGTTCAATTCTTACTTTCGGCACCATATTTCGATGATGTAACGGTAGCATAACAGTCTCCAAAACTGTTTGTCTAGGTTCGAATCCTAGTCGATTTGCCAATGGGGTATTAATTTAAAGGTAGAATATCTGTCTTCCAAACAGAATGTGCCAGTTCAATTCTGACATACCCCTCCATATTGGGAAGTAATTCAACTTGGTAGAAGCCTTGATTTGGATTCAAGAGGTTGCAGGTTCGAATCCTGTCTTCCCAACCATTTAGTATACGAACTGATTTATCAGTTTATATAAATTTGCTTATTGTAGAGAGCATAAATCTACAACACTCCATTGATGAGACGAGACATCCATAAAAACGTAAGAGTGGGAAAGGTATAGAAATGAAAGAAGAAATCGAAAAAGTATTAAGTGATGAAACACTTACAACTAATGAAGAAAGAGTTGATGCTATTGCAAAGAGCTTAGCAACATTAATGATTCCAAAAGATAAATACAATGATTTAAATACTAAGTATAAAGCAGTAGAAAGTAATTATACTACTTTATCAACTGAATATGATGATTTCAAAAAATCAAAAATGACTGACGATGAAAAAAGAGAAGCAGAGTTAAAACAATTAGAAGTAGATAAAAAAGCAAACGCACTTAAAACAAGTGAATTAGCAGTAAAAGGTTTATTCTTAGATAACGGAATTAAAATTACTAATGAAGATACTGAATTAAAAGAAACTTTACAAAATATTATAAGTGAAGATTGTGATAAATCAGTAAAATTAGCAAATAATTTTATTACATTGTTAAATAAAACAAAAGAGCAAACTAAAAATGAAACTACTACAGAATTGTTAAATGGCACACCAAAACCAGTAGGTGGTACTCAAAGTGCTAATCCTGTAGATAAGGTGGCAGAGTTACAAAAAGAACTTGAACAAGCAATTAAAGACAAGGACTTTTTGAAACAAACTGAATTAACTACTCAAATTTTCAAAGCAGAACAAGAAAAAAAGTTAAATAAGTAAAGTGTGGCACTCGTTTAGAAAAAAGGGATAGAAATTTTAAACGAGGTGAATATTTTTATGACAGGTGCTGAAACAGTACAAAGCTTTAGTTGTCCTAACTATTCAGGATTATTATACAATAAAGCAAATACAAAAACTCCATTTTTAAATATGATAAGTGGAAGAGTTAAATATACAAATTCAGTAGAATTCGTATGTGGACAATATTATACAAGTGAAGAAGGAGCAATACCAGAAATAAGTGAAACAGCTTCATTAACAGCTCCAACTGCAACATTTGTAACAAGAAGCCCAATGAGTAATGTTACTCAAATATTTATGGAATCAGTTGCTATTTCATACGCTAAACAATCAAATATGGCAACATTAAGTGGTGTTAACTTAGCAGGTCAACAAGCTAATCCACAAGATGAATTATCTTTCCAAGTTGCAAGAAAGATGGAAAAAATCAAGAGAAGTATTGAAAAAACATTTATTCAAGGAACTTATAATAAAGCAACAACTGACGCAACAATTAATAAAACAAGAGGTATGGTAGCTGCAATTACTACTAACGTAATTAGTGCTGAAAGTGGTCAAGGTTCTAGTAAAGTTAATGCTCCATTAGATATGTGGTTAGTTAATGATTTAGTTCAAAAAATCAATGACAATGGCGGAGATATTTCTAATATTGTATTATTAATGAATTCAGTTAACTTATTACAATTACATGGTGATGCTATTGAAATGAAAATGCCAATTGGAGAAGCTTATATGAGTGCTTATGGAATTCAAATAAGAGATTTAATATTACCAGTTGGTACAACAGTTCATTTAGCAATTGGTGAATTTATCCCAGCAGGAACAGTATTAGCAATTAATCCTTCAGTAATTGGACCAGTAGAACAACCAGTTCCAGGTAAAGGTAACTTCTTCTTAGAAGAATTAGCAAAAACAGGAGCAGGTACTAAATATCAAATCTTTGGTCAAATTGGATTAGATCACGGCCCAGAATGGTTCCACGGAAAAATTACTGGATTAAATACAGCATTTACTAAACCATCTAAGGAAGTAAAAGTTAATGTAACTAATACTACAACAAATCCAGTTAATACAAAAGCAGTTACTGCTTAATATAGCTTTTTAAGTAAGGAAGTGTATTTATGAGTCAAGAAGAACAATTAAAGAAAATGCGACTAGAAGTCTTAGGCGATGTAGCTGATGACACAAAAGATGAAGTGTTTAAATTAAAACTAGATGACGCAGAAATTGTGGCTCTAAATACACTTTATCCTTATGATTTAACAAAAACAACAATAGATGCTAAAAATAACAAACGATTAGCAAATTGGCAAACAAGATGTGCTACTGAATTATATAAAGCAATGGAAAGAATTGGATATCAATCTTATAGTGAAAATGGATTGTCAGTTCAATTTTTAACTTCATTATTATCAAGTGATTTATTAGGAGAATTAGTGCCAAAGGCAGGTATTCCTAAATGATACCAATAGTTAATATAGACCCTGAAAAATGGGTTAAAGATGTTTATATAGCAAGTAAAAGTGGTACGCAGTTAGATATTGAAGGTAATGAGATTAATGTATACGATAAGCCAAATAATAAGCCATATAAATTTAATTATCAACCAGTCAATACTGATGCTGATATTGCAGAGTTTGGAGAAAAAGCAAGCATTATGAAAAAAGCAGTTATCCCTATATCATATCAAGGCCAATTTAAAGAATTTGATGTGGCTTATCTTGATGGTGTTACACCAGAAGGAGAAGAAGAACATGGAGATAATGCTAACTATAGATTATTACCACCAAGAGATGGTAATTCAGTTATAATTATATATTTTGAAAAACTTACAGGAAAGTAGGTGCAATATGTACAAATTTACAAATGGAATAGTAGTTTTTGACGAAAAAACAAGAGATGACTTTATCAAAGCAGGTTATAAACTTGTCGAAGAAGAAAAAATAGAAGAGGATAAATCAAAAGATGAAAACACTTCTAACGATGGAACTATCGAAGAAAAGTCTAGAGGAAGCAAAAAAGTTTCTAAATAAATATCAAGAAGCCTATTCAAAAGGCATTGATAATGCCGTTAAATATGCCACAGAAATGATGTATAACAAAGTATTAGAGTATTGCTATGCAAATGGTATTTCTAATCATACAAGCCAAATACAGTGGCAATATGACGATAATGCAAAGAGTGGTAGAGTATGGACTAATGATATGGTAATTATCTTTAATGAAATGGGTACAGGTATTGTAGGTTCTAATAATCCACATCCTAATCCAGATGGACCTTTTAAGTCGTGGAAATATGATGTTAATGAACATGGCGAAGAAGGTTGGCTATATCCTAAAGAAGATGGAACTTATGGTTGGACTAAAGGCTTGCCAAGTAGACATATGTTCTACAGTGCATTTCAAGATATTAAAAACGAAATAGGAAACATAGTTGACGTTGAAATAAGAAAGACGGTAGGTGATTTATATTGATAGTTGAAAATATATTTGAAAACAAAATCTTTCCAGAATTAAAAAAATATGTTGAAGAAAAGTCAATATATAAACCAACAGTTACAAAAGCAATGCCACAGCAAAGCAAAGTATTTCCTATAGTACCAGTTAAATTGCTTCCAGTAACTAATAAATATAATAATTTAAGTTACGGAGAAGAAACTTATACATTTGGTATTGAAATAAATGTTTATTCAATGGTAAGTGGGAAAACATCAAAACGAACTATTTGTAATGAAGTTACTGAACATGTAGTTGATTATTTTAAAAACAATTATCATGTGACTATTAAAACGGAATTGGATGCTCTAAACACTGATTCTGATGTACATAGAAATATTATAAAGATAACTGGAAAATTAGATACAAAATATGGATTAGATAATTTAGTTATTTATCCAAATTAATAAATGTAGCACTTCAATTTGTAAGGGAAATTACAATGAGAGGTGAATAAATAATGTTAGATTTAGGTATTGAAATCAGAATAAAAGAAACTTCTGATGCAAAATTTCCAAAAGAAAAATTAGTAGCAGTTAAAGGTGCTCCAGCAACTGGGCAAGCAGGTGGAACAGTTGAAACAACAACTTCAAGTGATCCAGTAAAAGTATATATTCCAGATAGACCTGATACTGGAGATATGGATTTCACTTATAACTACAGTGAAGAAAACGTAACTGCTGTAAAAACAATATGTGATAACACAGCAAAAGATATTTTAATTAAATATCCAGATGGAACAGGTGCTTTATATACAGGTATTTGTCAAACATGGAAAAATGAAGTATCAGTTGGTGGAATAATTGAATGTACATTACATACAGTTCCAAGTACACAAATTGTTGATAAGTCATCAACAGAAGTTACAGCATTAATAGAAACTGCATAGTTAAAGAAAGTGGGGAAAAACAATGAGAAAATTAAAATTAAAAATAAATGATAAAGATTATACTTTAGAAATGACTAGAGATAGTATTAAATGGCTTGAAGCTATGGGATTTAGTATTGAAGAGTTTGATAGAAAACCAATTACATTTTATGATTTAATATGGACAAGTTTGTTTATTGCTAATCATAAAGATGTAAATCCAAATTTGGCACTTAAGTTAATGGATACATATCAACAAAGTGGTAAAAAAACAGCAAAAGTTGTTAAATTTGGAATTGAGGAATACCAAGCTTTTATGCGTGCCCTAGCCGATATAGACTCGAAGGAGAACGACGAGGAACTAGAGATAATCGGGGAATAGACAACGACAAAGAGGAAAAAGGCAAACAATATAAAAACTTAACAGATTGGTTTTATAATTTGTTACCTATGGCAATCACATACGGTATGTCTGTGAAAGAGTTTTGGGAAGATGACCCAGACCTATTCTGGGCATACCGTTTTTCTTATTTTGAAAAGATAAAAACTGAACAAGAAATATTTAATAATAATGCGTGGCTACAAGGAGCATACTTTCATGAAGCTATAACAGTTGCTTTATGTAATGCTTTCAGCAAACAAAAAGTTAAATATTCTGAAAAACCATACGGCTTTGAAGAAAGGGCAGAAGCTACTGAAGAGCAAAAGAAAAAACGAATAGAAATGAATGTTGCAGATGTAAAGGCAAGAATTGCTCAAGTAAATGCAATAAGAAAAAATAGCGCTACCAAAAAGGGAACAACCGAAGAGGTAGGTGAAAAAATAAATGGATAATTCACAAACATTAGAATTACAAATTAAATCAAAAGCACAAGAAGCAAAAGCAAGTGTTGAAAGTTTAGTAAAAAGTTTAACTAATGTTGAGAATGTATTAACAAATATATATTTAGAGTTAGGTAGTATTGAAAAAAAAGCAGAATCGAGCATAAATAAAACGACAACAAATGCTACTAAAAATGTTAATCAATTAAAACAATCAACAGATAAAGCAACTAGTAGTGCTGATAAACTTGGAAATGCTTTTAAAAAAATTTTTACATTCGCAGGCGTTAAAAGATTAACAACAACTGCATTAGGTTGGATGAATGAAGCGGTCGATTATACAGAACAGTTAAACTTATTTAATGTTGTGTTTGATAATACTGAAAAAAATGGAAAACAGATGTTTTCTGAATTAGGTAAATCTGCTTTACAATTTCAATATAAAATGAATGAAGCATTCGGAACTAATAAAACACAAACATTATATATGCAAGGTATATTTGAATCAATGGGTGAAACTGTCGGTATAGAAGATAAGTATTCATCTATAATGTCTGAGACGATGACTAAATTAACTTATGATTTAGCATCTTTATATAACAAAACAGAAAAAACAACAGCAGAGGCAATTAGAGCAGGGGTGTATGCTGGACAAACAAAACCTTTAAGAAGCTATGGAATTGATGTTACTCAATCTAGCTTACAACCAATAGCTGAATCGTTAGGAATAACAGAATCTGTAAAAAATATGTCTCAAGCAGAAAAAGAAATATTAAGATATTTAGCAACAATGAAGCAAGCACAAATAGCAATGGGTGACTTTGCTAATACTGTTGAATCTCCTTCAAACCAATTGAAAATATTTAGACAGCAATTAGTAGAAGCAAAAGTTGCTTTATCTAGTCTCTTTATAGGAACGTTTTCTAAAATATTACCATATGCAAATGCAATACTAATGGTAATTAAAGAAGTCTCAAAAGCAATTGCAGATATGTTTGGTATCGAATTAAAAGATTACAATTCCGGTATAGCAAGCCAAGAGGGTATTTATGATGGAATTGCAGATAGTGCAGATGATGCTGGTAAAGCAGTAAAAGAATTAAAAAGGCAAACATTAGGATTTGATGAAATTCACAATATCAATGAAAATAACAATAGTGGTAGTGGTACATCTGTAAGTGGTGGAATAGACCAACGATTATTAGATGCCATAACAGGTTATGACAATGGTATGGATAAAGTACGAATGAAAGCTACAGAAATTAGAGATAGAATAATGGAATGGTTAGGGTTTACAAAAGAAATAGATCCATTGACTGGAGAGGTTAATTTTAAATTAAAAGATGGTGAAACAAGATTCAAAAAAATAATGGATTTTGCAAAAAAAATAAAAGATGTTGTAACATTTGCTTTAGATCATGCAGATATAATAATAAAAACAATTATAGGCTATAAATTGATAAAAAAACTTGGAGAAATATTTACTAATTTAAAAAATATTAAAAATGTGATAAAAACAATAGCTGGAACAAATTTTGGAAAATTGAGTATTGCCGTAGCAGGTGGTTTGGGATTAGCTGAATTAGTATCAAAAACTGATTGGTACAAACAATTTACTGATGGTAAAGATTTATTTGAATCATGGGATTATATATTCTCGACAGCAAGTCAAGTTGACGCTCAAAATAAAGCAAATCTTGAAAATTTAGGCTTAAGTTATATGAAACAAATTGCAATGTATGAAAAAGCTCTAAAAGATGGAAATACAGAACTTGCCAATATGATACATAATAGCATAAAAGATTATAAAAAAATTTTTAGTGATGATGAATTGAAAGCAGTTATTAAAGCTTATCAAGAAAACAAAGATTTAATAAATCAAATGGTGTTTGGCGAAAGCTTATTTAGCGATAAAGGAATAAATATTACAAGCTATACAGATGCTTTTAAAGAATATGTAGGAACAATAACAGGCAATCTTGCAAGTATAGAAAGTTATACAGAATTAATAGAAAGAAATGATACAGCATATAAAAACGCAAATGAAAGTATGGGCATATTAATTGCTCAAATGAATACTGATCAATATTCTGTGACGGCTGATGATATATCAAAAATAAATTCTTCACTTGAAACAATGAGAACAGCGTCAGAAAACAGTGGGCAAGCAACAGTAGATGCAATTACAAAAATAGTTCTTAAATATAAAGAACAGGGAATAATGTCAGATGAATTAACACAACAGATTATAACAGACGCAAAAAAACAACAACTTGCTGAACAAGGATATACAGAGGACTATATTAATAAAATTGTTGATTTAGATGAAAAACTAAAACATGGAAAAATAACTCAAGAACAATATGTAAAAGAGTTAACTAATATGTACAACGAGTTTAACAACACGGCAGATTTAGTTTCAAAGAAAAAAGTGGTTTTTGAAAATTTGGCTGGTAATGTTGATCTTTCAGCACAAAGCTATGATGAATTAGAAAGTTCAATTAACCTTGCCTCAAGTACATACGAAGCAGGAATGCAAGAAATAGAAACCACATCAAAAAACAATTTAGATGTTATAAGCGAACATGCTGCAAAAATGAAAAGAGAATATGGCGAAGAATCGGAAGAGTATAAACGTGCTGCAGAAGCGATTAAAGCAGTAAATCAAAGCAAAGCATCTAGCATGAAAGAATTAAAAGATAGTTATGCAACATACCTAAATAATATTTTAACAAATTTAGTAAATTCTAAAGAATTTGGTTCAAAAGAAAGTTATGAACTTTATGATAAAATAAACGCTAATCTATCTAAACTAGGTTACGGAGTAGATTCAGATGTTAGGAAAAATTTAGAAGGAGTAAAAAACGAACTAAAATTAAATGGAGTTAAATTGGGTTCAGGTTTAAGTGCAGATACTACCAAAGCAACAAGTGTAGTTAATCAGTTAATAGAAAAAATACAAAAACCATTTAAAAAATTAGGTATTAATATTAATTTAAGCACACTATTCAAAAAGAATGGTGGAATATTTTCTGGTAATTCATGGAAAAATATACCTCAATATGCAAATGGTGGTGCTCCAAGTCATGGAAGTTTAGTTTTTGCTGGAGAAAATGGTCCAGAGATACTAGGAAATGCAAATGGTAAAACAGAAATATTAAATAAATCACAAATAGCTAGTTCTATATATAGTGCAGTATTCAGTGCAATGAGTCAGTTTAATGGTGGAGGAATAGCTGAAATTAATGTTCATGCTGACGAAGGAATAATAGTCGATACAGCAATAAACGGTATAAATCAAAAAACAAAGCAAACTGGTGTTTGCCCTGTTAATATACCGACATATTAAAATTTTTGTTAATTATTCTCTTTCTATACAAGTGTAACTTATGAGGTCGTTTTCAAATTCATTTAGTTCATCTTGGTAATTACACCCAACGTTAGCAAAGAAACCATTTTCCTTGCAATCATATGCAATTTGTTGAATTAATGAATGATCAGATTTTGCAATGTTAATTGATACATTATTGCCTTGTTCCTCATAATTTTGTTTCATAAAATTGTAATGCTCATTTGCGGATTGCTCTGCTTCTTTTAGTTCAGATAAAGTGTTGTAGTATTTCTTAGATTCACGTTTTATTTTATAAATTTTGTTACTATCGTGGAATAGTGTCCATATTGTAACTTCTCCTTTAGATTGATTAATGCATTCTGTTCGTTTAAATTCTTCTTCCTTATTTCCACAACCACACAAACACATACAACAAGCAAGAATTAATAGTACCTTTTTCATATATACTCCTCTCTAAACTTCTGTACTAGCAAGTTAACATTATTATAACATGTGTAGCACTTTCTTTCAAAGGGAAATTGAAAGATGGTGAAATTATGATAAAAGAATTTACCGCAAATGGCTATAAATATGTACTAGCAGGTCCTGTACTAGTAGTATCGAAAGTTAAATTAAATGGTGTAGATATATCTAAATATTTATCAAACAATACAAAAATATCTTGGTATGATGTGTCTAAAAATAGTGGACGTGATGTTACTAATGCAGATGGTACTATGGTACTCAATGTAATAAATACCAAGTGGCGAATAGATTTAGTAAGCAGACCACTTACTGAAGATGAGGTTGTAGATTTTTATGCTGAAATAAGAAAAGCCCCAACATTAAGTGTTGATTTTCTTAATCCATTTACTAAACAATGGCAACATATAAATTGTTATCGTGGTGATAGAGTAGTACAAGCAATGTTACCATATATGACGCCAGATGGAATTGTAGAATTATATAATCCTGCATCTCAAGCAGTAATAGAATTGTAGGTGGGATATGATAAGTACAAATTTTATAAATGAATGTAAAAATCGAGCAAACGCAAATCGTTTAGGTCAAATAGTAGTAGATGGTATAGATACACCAATATCACAATCAGATAATTTACAAAGTTTTGAAATAGATAGTGGTTGTTATGTAGATGGTAACATTATTGGTTCTGTATATTCAAAATGTTTAAAAGCAAAATTTGTAGCAATACAAAGCAATTTAAATGATAAATCAATATATGCCAAAATTGGCGTAAAATACGCTGATTTAAACAACGAATATACTGCTGATTTAAACAACGAATATATTAATGTAGGCAAATATAGAGTAGAACGCCCAAATAACGAAATAACAGCAAATATGAGTCAAATAACAGCATATTCTGATTTATATACAAATCTTGATAGCAAGTATGTATGCAATATTAATTATTCTACAGGAGATAAGACTTTATCAGACTTATATGCAGATGTGTGTACTAATTTGGGGTTAACACCAAAATCGTTAGAATTTATTAATAGTACAATTCCTATTGTTGCAAATCCATTCACAAATGGAGAAAAGAATAGAACAGTATTGCAAACTATTGCAAAAATATCTTGTTCATTTGTTGACATAGATAATGATACAAATGAAATTGATTTATGCTGGTTAAGTCAAAATGAGGAACCTGATTATATTTTCTATAAAAGTGATTATAGCAGTGTTGAAGGTGGAGAGGTTATATGTGGACCTATTAATTGTTTGATTATTAAAAATAGTCAAATTGATGATGAAAATGTAACAATTAAAGACGAAGAAAGTATCAAATTAAATGGTGAACATTCAATAACTATTAGCGATGATTATATATTGCATAATGCCGAATTAAGACAACAGGCAATTGATTCTATTTGGAATAGAGTTAAAGGCATGAAATATGTAGACTGCAAATTAACAACATATTATGGAAAACCATTTTTAAAACTTGGAAATAAAATAAGAATCTATATAAGTGATACAGAATATTTTGACACTTATGTGTTAAAACATAATTTTACTTATGATGGAACTTTTTCAAGCGTTATTCAAAGCCCTGCTTTAACAGAACAAGAAATCAAAAATAAACAAGATATTAGTTTAGCTGAAGCATTGGCCAACGTGCAGATTGATGTTAACAAACAAGAAAAACAAATAACAGCTTTAATTGAAACTAACAGTTTAACGCAAACAAAAACTGGAGTTAACTATGTTGAAACTGAAAATTCGTATGAAAACGGATTAACAAAATTGAAATTTTACGGAGATATTCATTATTTATTTCCATCCGAAGAACAATTGGGACAACAAAGTTCAAAATGTGGAATATCTAAAAGTGGTGTTTCAAAAGCTCAAAGTTTCATTGAAAATACTGAAGGATTATATCCATCAGAAGATTTATACCTTGTGGATAGTTATTTAATTATCGAGGGTGAAGGCGAAACAAAAAAGATTCAATTACCATATTTCGAATTAAATTATACTGAAAACATTTATGATGAGTTTATTTTAGAAAAGGATCATGCTTATATAATACGAAGACTAGATGAAAACAAACACCCATTAGCAAATGAATCCATTGAAGAAATAGAAAAATTTAATATTCAATTATATAAAGGTTATAACAAAATTTATATGGAAAGCTTTAATTTAAATTATGAAGTAACTTACAATATTCAAAATGCTTATACAGATGCTTTTGCAACAAAAACTGAATTAAAATTAGCTGAAGAAGAAATTAATATGGAAGTTTCCAAAAAAACAAATAGTGATGAAATAATATCTTCTATAAATCTTTCTCCAGAAAAAGTCAAAATACAATCTGGCAAATTAGATGTAGATGCTATTGCAGAATTTACTAATTCCAAATTAAAAGACAAGGGAAGCACAATAATAAATGGTTCAAATATTACAACAGGTGATATAGATGCTACAAAAGTCAATGTTGTTAATTTAAATGCTGATAATATCAAAAGTGGGAATATTCAATCAAAAAATTATGTTTCAAATACAAGCGGAACAAAAATAAATTTGGAAAACGGAACCATAGATACTAAAAACTTTAAAGTTGATGATTCCGGAAATGTAAATGTTAAAGGAACAATCGAAGGTAGCACAATAAAAGGTTCATATTTTACAGGCACAACAGAAAACATTAAATTGCAAATTGGTACTGACAACAATGGATATATGAGTAATAATAACTCCTTAGAATTAGTATATTCCAGTGATAATACTAGAATACTTGGAATATATGGAAAGTTTTGGAATGTCAGTAATCAGAAAGCTTGTTACTTTTCTTCACAAGCTTCCAGATTTGTTTTTGTGGGAGATGTATTCGCAAATAACATTTCAAACAGTTCAAGAGCAACTTTGAAGAAAAATTTTGAAAAGTTTAACAATGGATTAGATATTGTAAAAAATACAGATATTTATAAGTATCACTTTAAAACACAAAATGATAAAGAAAAAAAACACATAGGAATAGTAATTGGAAACAAATATAGATACAAAAAAGAAATTACAACGCAAAATAATGATGGAATAGATTTATATTCAATGATAGCAGTTGCTTATAAAGCAATACAAGAACAACAACAAATGATAGATGACTTAAAACATGAAATAGAGGTGTTGAAAGATGAAAAGTAATAAAATTCACAATATTGTAAATTTATTGTTGGTATTTGTTATAATTTTGCTTATTTTTATAAATACGTTTAAAAATAAATACGATATAAATAACGATGGTAAAGTTGATATATTGGACTTATTAAAATTACAAAAATACATTGTAGAAAGAGATGATAACAAATGCAAAAAATAACATTTGAAGATACGCAAGTTACAAAAAAGCCTTATGTAACAATAAATGAAACAGAATATGAAGTTCAAGATGGAACATATACAGGCGGTACAGATTTAAATGCAACTACATTTAACAACATGCAAGATAACATAGAAACTGCTATTGATGAGAATACGAATAACATTGGTGATTTATCTGGTTTGGTTACAACTAATAAAACATCTACAACAGAAGCAATAAATGAAACTTATAATAAAATAAATAAAGTTTATAATGCTAAAGGTGATGGTGCAAGTGATGGAGTATTAATTGCGGAAATGACTTTTACTAAATTTACAAGAGCAGTTTTAATATTTGCAACAACTTTAGTGGGATTTACGGATACAGTAGAAAGTGGAATATACAATATAGGTGTAAGTTGCGTCAGTAGTACAGATTTAACTACACATCGTGTAAGTTATAGTGTAATGGGAGAAGCTTCTACAAGTAATATATTTCATATTTCTGATGGTGCTAATATAAAATTTTATTTGAAAAAAACATCTGTCTATAGAGATTTAAAAGCCACATTACTCGGCAAAAGCGATGAAATTTCTTGGAAACTAAATTAGGAAGGAATGATATAAAATGGCATATATAAAAACAGAATGGGAAAATTCACCAAGCACAAAAACACCAATAAATGCGAATAATTTAAATAAAATTGAAAATGGAATATATACGAATAGTATTAACATCGGGAAATTAACTGATTTAAATACTGAAACAAAAGAAAATTTAGTAGAAGCTATCAATGAAACAAATACAAAAAATTGTTTAACTATTAAAAGAACTGAAGATACACTTGATGTAACAGCATGGCAAAGTTATGATGTTAGTTTTCCAATAATAAGTTCGCAGAAAGGTAATAAATTGTCGGTTAATGAAAATGGACAAGTTGTAATAGGTGCAGGAATTAATTATATAAAAGCAAATTTAAATTTTGAATTTGCTTGTAGTACTACAACAACATCTTATATTCAATTTAAAATATTAAAAAATTCAGAAATTATGGCTGTAAATAGAATATATAATTTAACAGCTAATATTAGAGAAATTTCTAATATTACACCTGTTTTAATTCCTGTAACGCAAGGAGATATAATCAAAATGCAAATAACACCTGCAATAGATGGAACATTAACTTTAGGTGGCGGAAATTTCGCATATATAACAGTAGAAGCAATAAATTAAGGAAAATAGTATGGAAGAAAAATATATAGAAAAAATAGTAGAAGCAGAACAACGTTCAAAATCAAATACAAAAAGGTTAGACACTTTAGAAAGCAAATTAGATAATATATATGAATTAACTGTGTCAGTAAAAGAAATTGCTACCGAAATGAAAGCAATGAGAGAAGACGTAAATAAAATTGATAAAAGAGTTGTAGAAATAGAAAATAAACCAGCAAAAAAATTAGATTCTATTTGGGGATATGTAATTGGAGGTCTAATTGGTGCAATAATTACATTTTTAACAATAAAATTAGGATTAAAATGAGAGGTGAATTAAATGAATGAATTTATAACATGGGATGTTTTGATGACTTATGCGTCATTTGTAACAATTGTATATATGGTTGTTGAGTTTACAAAAGATTTAAAATTTATAAAGAAAATAAAAACGAAGTATTGGAGCTTTTTAATAGCATTTATATTATTAACTATAGTAAATGCAGTAACAGGAACTTTTAAATTAGTAGATTTAGTTTTATATGCATTAAGTTCAATGACAATTTCATTGGGGGCTAATGGATTAAGTAATTTTAATAAAGAAGGTGTGAAGTAATGGACAAGTTATTTGGAATAGATATAAGTGAATTTCAATCAAAAATGAATTTAGATAAAGCAAAATTAGAAGGGGTAAAATTTGCCATATTAAGAGCAGGTTATACTGGTTATGGTAAAGCTAAAGGGAAAGCAAAAGATAGTGCTTTTGAAAATCACTATTCAAAATGTAAACAAATTAATATTCCTGTAGGTGCTTATTGGTTTTCAAGAGCTACTTCAAAAGAAGAAGGAATAACAGAAGCAGAATATATGTATAACAATTGCTTAAAAGGAAAGCAATTTGAATATCCTATTTATATTGATGTAGAAGATAGCGTATATCAAGCAAAGGCAGGTCAACAAGCTGTAACTAATGGGATTATAGGTTTTTGTGAATACTTAGAAAACAAAGGCTATTATGTAGGAATTTATGCTAATACCAATTGGTTTAAAAACTATATGTATACAGATCAATTAAAAGATTATGATAAATGGGTAGCACAATGGAGCAAATCAAGACCAAGTTCTCCAGAAGGTGGATTATGGCAATTTGGTGGAGAAACTAATTATATAAGAACAAATAAAATTGCTGGGATGACTTGCGACCAAGATTACGCCTATAAAGATTATCCTAGTATTATGAAAAATTGTGGTTTAAATGGCTTTACAGCAACGAAAAAAGAAAATAGTACAAATATACCATCTGAACCTAAAAAAAGTGTAGAACAATTAGCACAAGAAGTTTTAGAAGGCAAATGGGGTAATGGTGCAGACAGAAAAACTGCTTTAACTAATGCAGGATATAATTATGAAGAAGTGCAAAGCAAAGTAAACGAACTTGTGCATACAAATAAAGAAACAATATATGTTGTTCAAAAAGGAGATACATTATCAGGCATAGCTAAAAAATATAATACTACATATCAAAAAATAGCTAAAGACAATAATATTTCAAATCCAAATTTAATATATCCTGGGCAAAAGTTGATTATAAAATAAAAAATTTCAAACAAAAAAAGGAAATTAAAAAAAATAATGGAACATTTATATTAGGAGGTGATATAAATGTTTTTATTTGAAGAAATTATTAGTGATGAAGAACTAATGTTTTATATTTTACTTAATGATTAAGCAAGATTATTTTTTGGTCTTGCTTTTGGTCTTGTTTTTGTCAAATACTATGGTGTTTTTTAATATTTTATTGTTGACAAAAAATAACAATAACATTGACATAAAACTTTATTTTATAAGGTATTATACTATAATCCCTTATTTTACAATAACTATCAAAATATAAGTAGTTCAAATCCGACTAGGCCCTCCAGATTGATAGGAAACTCGAACTTTTATAGTTCGAGTTTTATAATACAAAAATTTGTGATAAAATAAATATATAAAGTTAAATTCAATTATCAACTTATAAACATACTTATAATTTATCGCGTAAAATTACATATTCAAATAAATAAGGTGATGATATATATGAAAGAACAACAAATAAAAAAATTTATAGAACAAGTAAAATTAGAATTAACGTATAAGAAATTTCTGAAAAGCGATATTATTTATCAACTAATAGATATTTTTAATACTACTAATGTTGCCTTTGAAAAACAGAATTACTCTAGTGAAATAGAAAATCCTTTAGAAATGGCTCTTGAGTTTTATAAAGAATATAATATGGAATATTACAACACTATTATAAATAATATTCAAAGTAGAAGAATTAGTATTAACAAAAATATTGGTAAATCTTTTACTGATACAAAAAATAATACGACTAATATTAACTTATGTGGAAATGATGGTGATCTTTTTAATATAGTCCATGAATTAGCTCATTTTATTGATAGAAATAGCGTACCTCAAATTATTCCTGATGAGTATTGGTTTTTATCTGAAACTTTTGCGTTTTATATTGAAAAAAGATTAGAAAATTGGCTATTAGATAGAGGTTACAAAGATTTAATTTATACTAGAAGAAATAATAGAATGTTTTTTGAAAATAAAATGTTAGAAGCCATTGAAAATGAATTATATTATGAAAATTTATATAAACAAAAGGGAAGAATTGTAGAAAGTGATATTGATATTAAAAAAATAAAATCTATAATAAAGTATGATGTTCCTTATAATATTGTAAATTGTTTGTTACAATATCCATTGGCAAATATCCTTTCCAGTTGTTTAATTAATAATTACATAATACAAAATGATAATCAACTAGTTGAAAAATGTATTAATATGGATTTATATAAAATTTTAGAAGATTATTCGTTGAGTAAAAAAACTTTATAATTATTTATAAAAAAGACTGTTATATTTCTTCCATTAGACTCCAATTAATATGAAACTCAGACTTTTACAAATTCGAGAGTAATAAACTGCTAACAGAAATGTTAGTTTTTTCTGTTATTTAAGAAAGGAAAGCTATTGAATAATAGAAACTAAAGAACTTAAAATAAGTAAAGAATTAAAAAGAAAGGTAGAAATGGTTTATAGGCTTGCTAATGTAAAATACACCATTATGGAAATATCAAAAAAAATACAAATATTGCTATGGTAAAACCATACATAGTTAAAATTAAAGATATTGATTATTTAGTATTTGATGAATGTTATGACACTTTTATAAATGGTTATAAAGAAAAAATTGAGTTTAAAGACTTAGAAGAATATATCAAATTCGATAAACGACGATGATTTATCACTATAATTTAAAATATGTGGTAAAATAATTAATTAAGAAACTTTATTCAAAGAATAGAAAGGATGTGAATTATGAATAAAGAAAATATTAAAACTGAAATAACTGTTAAAGAACAAAAAGTTAATATTATGAGAATTGATAATAAAGAATATATTTCACTTACTGACCTAGCTAAATATGTAAATAAAGAAGATCCGTCTGGTGTTATAAGAAACTGGATGTCAAATAAAAATTCATTTGAATTTTATTCTTTATGGGAAGAAATAAATAATCCTAATTTTAATTACGTGGAATCCCACGTAATTAAAACTGAAGAAGTTCCATATATTCATTAATTTCTAATTGTGATAGTTAAGTTGTAAATAACTTAACCAATCGCTACAGATTGATTTTACCAAAATTTTTTAGTTCGTTTTTTATAAAACTTTTATAAAAAAATGTTTTAGTTTAAAAAAAGTCATAGTAAAATGGAAGTATTGATAATATTTTTGGAATTATATATAATATTGTTATGTGATAAAAAAACATCTTTTTATCGAAAATATGGATATTAATAAACAACAAAAAAGTAAGAACAGATTATAACATATTGGTGGAAAATTCATAAATGAAAATCGTACTGTAAAAAAGAAACCAATAAATAAGCGATGAATTAAATAAAAGTGACCCTAAGAAAATTTTAAAAAAATATTTAAAAGAAAATAATAAATAAGGAGGAGAAAATTTTATGGCAAAAGGAATATCTGAAGAATTAGTTATAGGGAATGCATTATTTTCTAGTAATAAAAATTATTTAACTAAAGAACAAATTTGTCATTATTGGCATATTGTAGATAGTTTATTACCAGAAGGATATTATACTAAAGAAAGTAGGAATTCATTTACAGATTTTTGTGAAAATTATTCATTTCTAGTAAAGGTAGTTGGAGATACTATGATAATTAATTGTGAAAAATCTTTATTAGAAAGATATTTTAGAATAGGGGCCCCAACAAAAATTATAAAAATTTTTGATGACGCCGGAGCTAAATTAAATGAAATTGAAGCCAACCAACTTGAACAATTAAATTATGATAATGAAAAACCTAAAGTTCCAAGAAATGTTAAAAAAACAACAGAAAACAGAAAAATTCTTGTTAAAACTTTATTAAAATGAGCAAAAGTATTATTTAAATTATTATAATAAATCTGATATTAAGAATTAATTTTTTAAAAAAACTTAAAATAATCTAATTAATTATCCAAAACTAATAATATTGATTTCGATGACATGTATGTTAACGCTTATGAATGATAATTATATTATCTTTGCTTTTTATTAAAATTATGGTATAATACTCATTGTGATGGGGAGGAAATTTTGAATTATGAATATAAAAGAACAGTATGATAAAGTATTTTCAGAAAGAGAAACAATTATAAAACAAATTAGTGAGTTGGAGAATAATAATGTAGTGAAGAAATATCTTGATTTATGCAGTCAAAAAGAACAATTAACAAATCAACAAAAAGATTTATATGAAAAAATGAAATTTAAAGAATATTCATCTTGTGAGCATATTTGGGTTAACGTATTTAATTTCTCTGGCTACGATCGTACGTATCGTTATAACGGATGTATTAAATGTGGATTAGATCAAAGCGTCCTTTGGCTTCGTGAAGAATATGGTTCAAATTTTTCTACATTTGTTCCATTTGAAAAACAAGTGATGTTTTATTTTTTAAGGGAAAGATTTGTTTCGGGTACTGATACTAAAATATTTTGTGATTTAAGTTTAGCAAAAGCAATATATTCAAAGATAAAAGAAGCACGTCCCGATATTGACGATGAAACAGCTATAAAGTATCTTAGGGTTGCGCTTGATGATATAGAAAAAAATAAAATAAGTGATGAAAGAAAAGTTAGCAGGGCAAAAAGATTATCATTAAGTCCTAATTTTAATCATTGGGATCCTTGGTCTATAAAAAATAAATATTAAAAAGTTGTTAAAGTGATATCGTAAAAGTAGATACATAAAACGATGTAATCTACTTTTACAGTATCACTTTATTATATTAAAAAACTTTACTCTTTTTTTTTCGACAAAAAAAATGTATAATAGATGTACGGAGGTAAGTTATGATAAATGGAGTAAAACTACCTAAATATAAATCAATTTCAAAAACCAAAAGAATAGGATTTTATAATAAACCAAAATATGTTTATGTACCACTTGTAAGTGGCAAAGACACAGATATAACAATAACTGTAAAAAAAGGTGATTATGTTTATAAAGGAAGCGTAATTGGAAGACGTAAAGGAGATTATAAAATTTCTATTTGTTCAAGTATCAGTGGTACAGTCATAGATTACGTACAAAGAACAATCTCAACAGGAGAAAAAGCAAAATGTGTTGTAATAGAAAATGATTTTAAAGAAAAAGAAGAAATAAAAGAAGTAGTAAATAAAAAAATAAATCAATATACAAAAGAAGAATTTTTAAAAACATTAAAAGATTGTGGAGTAGTTGGAATGGGTGGCAATGAATTTCCAACTTATCTAAAATACAAAACAAATGAGAAAATCAATACATTGATAGTTAACTGTACAGAATGTAGTGCATATTCAACAAGTGATTATGTTTTATTACAAGAACGTAGTGAAGAAATATTGGAAACTATAGATTCAATACTAGAAATAAATGAAATAGAAAATGCAGTTATAGCGGTAAAAAAAAGTGATACTGAATTAATAAATTTACTAAATTCATTTATTGGTACATACTTAAAAGTAAAAATAGTTACAGTACCAGATTGTTACCCTATAGGTTGGGAGAAAAATTTAGTAAAATACGTTTGTAAAAAAACTTATAACGTAAATCCAATTGAAGTAGGTATAGTAGTTAATAATGTATCAACTATATACGCAATATTTGAAGCACTAAAATATCATAAATCATTATGTGAAAGAATAATAACATTCACAGGAAATGGTATAAAAAGGCCACAAAATGTTTATGTGAAAATAGGTACACCTTTATATGAGATAATAAATAAAATTGGAACAAACATAAAAGAACCTAAAATAGTAATTGGTGAACCAATGATGGGTAATTACGTAAAAGAAGAAGATATAGTTGCTACTATTGATACAAATTGTGTAATAGTTCTTAATGAAATTCCAAAAGAAATAGAAGAAGAATGTATAAGATGTGGAAAATGTACAAAATATTGTCCAGCTAAAATATCACCAGTCTTGATAAAAGATAATAAAAATAATAAAGAAAAATTAAAAAAACTTCATCCTGAAAAATGTATAAAATGTGGTTTATGTTCATATATATGCCCATCAAATATAAAACTAAGGGATATTATAGAAAAGGTGTGTAAGAAATAATGGAAAATGTAACAGGACCTTTTATTCATACGAAAAATACTAAAGAAAAAATAAAAAAAAGTATATTAATTTCATTACTACCATTGATTTTATTCGCATTTTATAAAAATGGTATAGTTTTATTCTTTTCTGGCAAAGTAGGATTTATAGATAGTATATATCCATTATTGTTAATTTTTATATGTATGATATCAATGTTTATATTTGACATTTTATATACTATGATACTACGTAAAGATAACGTTAATATAAAAAAATATATTAAAACTTCATATTCATTTATACCAGGTATTATACTAGGTTTAATTATTCCAATTAAGACACCAATAATTATAATTATATTGTCCTGTTTTATATCGGTAACTATAGATAAAGTACTTAATAAAATAGCAAATAAAAACATTCTTAATACAGTTGCATTATCATTTTTGGTAATAGCAATATTTTCAATATTAAATGGTGGCTATAGTTATTTAAATTCATATGAAGCTACTAAGTATAATAGTGCTCCAATAGAAAATACTACAATTACAGATTTCTCATATGAACAAAACATTAAACAATATGGCTCATTAAAACAATTCTTTGTAGGTAATGTACCAGGTGGAATAGGTGAAGTAAGTATACTATTTACTATAATTGGTTTTTTATACTTAATAATGAAAAAATCAATAAAAAATATAATACCAGTAACAATATTTATAACTCTATTTTTAGGACTAAGTTTAACAGCATTTATAAACAATTTAGATATATATTTTGTTATATTTAATTTATTTACAGGATCAATAATATTTTCATCAATATATATTTGTTCAGAAATGACTACAACGCCAGTTACAAAATTTGGTCAAATATTATATGGAATAATTGTTGCTATACTAACCATTATATTTAGATTCATAATACCATTTGGTGATATATTTTTAGCAACCATAATAGCTGACTTATTAGTACCAGTTATAAATAATCTTTGTATTTAGAAAACAAGTAAAAAAAAACAAGATTTCAATTCTTGTTATGCTTCAATATTTTTACTTGTTTTTTTTAATGATCTCAATTCTCTAGCTGAGATTCTGATAGATTCACCATTATCTAAAGTGATTTTTTGCAAATTTGGTTTTTGTGCATGTCTTGTAGCATTACAAGCATGACTTCTTCTATTTCCAAATAAAGGTTTTGATGATGTAACTTTTTTAGCCATACTTTCCTCCTTAATAAAATTTCTATGCCATATAACTTTATCATATAATTAAAAATAAGTCAAATAAATTAAACAAATGTTTAAAAAAAATCTAATTTATAGTAAAATTATAATGAGGTGATAAACATGTATACACCATTATATATTAAAACAGATAATTCATTATTGTCTAGTTTAATAAATATTGATGAACTAATAAAATATGCTTTAAAAAACAATATTAGCTCACTTTCTATTACAGATAACAATATGTATGGAGTAATAGAATTTTATAATAAATGTATAATAAATAATATTAAACCTATAATAGGTTTAGAATTAACAATAGAAAATAAAAAAATAATTTTATATTGTATAGATAATAATGGTTATAAGAACCTAATAAAGTTATCCACAATAAATAGCGAAAAAACTATAGATTATGATAATTTAAAAAAATATTCAGCTTCACTTATATGTATAGTTTTATATAAAGATATGGATATATATGAAACCTTAGAAAAAATATATGAAAAAATATATATAGGATATAAAAATGAATTTGAGTATGAAAAAATCCAAAACACAAATAAAGTATATATAAATCAAATATGTTATTTAAATGAATTTGATGATATATATTTAAAATATTTAACCGCAATTAAAAATTCACAATTAATAGAAAATGTTGAAAATGTGTTAATAAATAATAATTTAATTCTAGAAAAAGATTTGTTAAAATTAAATTTCGACTTAACAAATAATTATGAAATAACAAAAATGTGCAACATAAAAATAGAACATGAAGATAACTTGATTCCAAAATTCAAATGTCCAGATTCATTAGATTCATATACGTATTTAAAGAAATTATGTATAGATGGATTAAAAAAAATATTTGGAAATACAGTAAATAAAATATATGTAGATAGATTAAAAAAAGAACTAGAAATAATAAATAAAATGGGTTTTTGTAATTACTTTTTAATAGTTTGGGACTATGTTAAATATGCAAAAGAAAATAGTATATTAGTTGGTCCAGGAAGAGGAAGTGCAGCATCATCTTTAGTAGCGTATGTTTTAAACATAACAACCATAGATCCAATAAAATACAATTTATTATTTGAAAGATTTTTAAATCCAGAAAGAATTACTATGCCAGATATAGATATAGATTTTGAATATAGATATCGTGATGCAATGGTAAAATATGTAATAAGCAAATATGGAATAAAAAATGTTGCTCCTATAATAACATTTGGAACATTAGGTGCAAAACAAGCTATCAGAGATGTTGCAAGAACAATGTCAATAGAATTAAAAATGGTAGACAATTTGTGTAAAATGATAGATTCAAACTTAACTCTTTTAGAGAATTATAATAAAAATTCAAAAATTAAAAACTATATTTCAATAAATGAGGAACTTAAAAATTTATATAAAGTAGCAACTAAAATAGAAGGGTTAAAAAGACATACTAGTATTCATGCTGCTGGAGTTGTAATGTGCGATAAACCACTAGATGAAATTATCCCACTTGACAAATCACATAATGATTTTTATGTTACAGGTTATTCAATGGAATATTTAGAAAGTCTTGGACTTTTAAAAATGGACTTTCTAGCTCTTAAGAATTTAACACTCATAAAAGATACAATTGATGAGTTAAATATTAACTTTGATGATATTCCAATTAATGATAAAAAAGCAATAAATATATTTACTAAAGCAAATACAATAGGAATATTTCAATTTGAATCAGAAGGAATGATTAATTTTATCAAAAAATTAAAGCCTGATAACGTTGAAGATATAATAGCTTCACTTGCTCTTTTTAGACCAGGTCCTATGAATAATATAGATTCATATATTAAAAGAAAAAAAGGCATTGAAAAAATAGATTATATACATGATGATTTATATGATATTTTAAAAGATACATATGGAATAATAATATATCAAGAGCAGATAATGTTAATTGCTTCACGTATGGCATCTTATACCCTTGGAGAAGCTGATGTTTTAAGAAGAGCAATGAGTAAGAAAAAAGAATCCATACTTATTAATGAAAAAGAAAAATTCATAACAAGAAGTATAGCAAATGGATATGATGAAAAAATAGCTACAAAAGTATATGAGTTAATATTAAAATTCGCTTCATATGGATTTAATAGAGCACATTCTGTATCATATGCAATGATATCGATTAAAATGGCTTATTTAAAAGCTAATTATAGTTTAGTATTCATGAAAAATTTACTTAATATGGTAATAGGTAATTCAATAAAAACAAATGAATATATATATGAATGTAAAAAGTTAAATGTAGAGTTAACTAAACCAGACATAAATATAAGTGAAGATAAATATATACAAAAAAATGGAAAACTATTTTTCCCACTTAATTTAATAAAAAATATTGGAGTAGGTGCAGTAGAATTAATACTAAAAGAAAGACATAAAAAACAATTTGATGACATATTTGATTTTATAAATAGGTGTTATGGTAAAATAGTGAATAGACAAGTTATAGAATCATTGATTTATTCAGGAGCATTTGATAGTTTAAATTATAATAAAAGAACATTAATATACAACTTAGATGTAATAATTAATTATGGTGAAATAGGAAGTTTACTTCAAGACGAATTAAAACCAATAATTGAAGAAAAAGAAGAATTTAAACAGGAAGAATTAATGCAATATGAGCTAGATATGTTTGGTTTTTATATAACTACACATCCTATAACTAAATATAAAATAAAATATAATACTTTATCAATAAACGAAATAGAAAATGAAATAAATAAAGATGTTGAATTAGTTTTACTAGTTAATAAAGTAAAAGAAAACACAACTAAGAAAAATGAAAAAATGTGCTTTATAAATGCAATGGATGAAGTATCTAATATAGATTTAGTTTTATTTCCAAAAGTATATGAAAAAAATCAAAATATAAATAGATTAGATGTTATTCATTTGTTTGGCAGAGTAGAAAAAAGATTTGATAAAGTACAGATAATAGTAAATAAAATGGAAATATTAAAAGGAGACTAGTCTCCTTTTAAATTGCTTTCAATTATATTTAGAATATAATCTTGGTGTTCTTCATCGCTATTTTTCCACAGTATTTCAAAGAAAACACCCAAACCAGGAAGTGTTATTTCATCATTTTCATTCATTGAAGAAATTATAGCTTCTTTTATATCATTTTTAGAATTGTTTTTAAAATTATTAATAATACTTTTTCTTATATCAATATTCATAAATACCTTCCTTTCTAATTATATACTGAATATAATTTTTAAAAATTATTCATTACATAACTTGAAAATTAGAAGAATTATATTTGTTACCAACTAAAGATTCTAAAGAACTAACTCTTTTTTCAAGAGAAGATACTTGACTATTTAAATTAGATAATTGTTGTTCAATACTATTGGAACTTGTTTGATAACCATAGTTTGTAGCCATTGGCATTTGATTAGAACCAATAGGCATTATAGGACCTGGCATTGCTGGCATTTGACCTGGCATGTTAGGCATCATTCCTTGATAAGTAGGATAAATTGGATATGGAACAGCTCCACAGTTTCTGTCTTTTTTCATTTTACACTCTCCTTTATTTCTAATTAATTATATGCTTAATAAAAAAATAGGTGCATATCTTTACTTTTAATATAAATAATGTAAAATATTTATTGGAGGACAATTATGAGATTAAAAAAAGTAAAAGGCGCACAAGAAAAAATAGATAAAAGTAAATATATTATAAAAAATCCTAAAGATTATAAAGGAAAATATAATGAGTTATTTAACAATGATAATAAAATCGAAATAGAAATTGGAATGGGTAAGGGAAATTTCATAATAGGCAAAGCATTAAAAAAACCTGACATAAATTATATTGGAATAGAAAAATTTGATAGCGTAATGGTAAGAGCGGTAGAAAAATTAGAAGATATGGAAATAAAAAATTTAAAACTAATAAAAATAGATGCAGAAGAAATAGAAGAAATATTTGATAAAGAAGTAAGCACAATATACCTTAATTTTTCAGACCCATGGCCTAAAAAAAGACATATAAAAAGAAGACTTTCTAGTGATAATTTCTTAAAAAAATATGATGGTTTATTTAAAAGTGAAAAAAGAATTATAATGAAAACAGATAATAGAAAATTATTTGAGTATTCAATTAAATCATTTACAGATTATGGATATAAAATAGAAGAATTATCACTAGATTTATATAATGATGATATTATAGACAATGTTCAAACAGAATACGAATCAAAATTTGTTTCACTAGGACAAAGAATTTATATGATAAAAGTTTATAAAGAAGTGTAATTATTAAATTACAATTTTTTTTAGTATTAACTGGAAAAAAATATATATTAATGTTATAATTAATACGGTGATAATATGGAAATCTATGAATTATCAAACATATATAACGATTTTAACAAAAGAATATTAGAACTATGGAGGTTACTTTGACGTAGATTCTAAAACTAAACAAATACATGATTTAGAATCAAAAATGTTACTTCCTAATTTTTGGGATTCAAAAAAAGATAGCGAAGCTACTATTTCACAACTAAATGATTTAAAAAATAAAATAGAAAAAACAAAAAACTTGAAAAATAAAATAGAAAGTAATTTAGAATTTCTTGATTCCATAAAAACTGATATGGATTTAGAAATAAAAAAATTACTAGAAGAAGATGTTGAAGTAATAAAAAAACAATTAGAATTACTTGAAATAGAAACTCTTTTAAATAAACCATATGATTCATGTAATGCAATTTTAGAAATACATTCTGGTGCAGGTGGAACAGAAGCTTGTGACTGGGCAGAAATGCTTTATAGAATGTATCAAAGATGGTGTGAAAAAAAAGGATATAAGATTGAAGTAACAGATATGCAACAAGGTGATGAGGCTGGTATAAAAAGTTTGACAGCCATTGTAAAAGGAATAAATGCATATGGATACTTAAAAAATGAAAAGGGAATACATAGACTAGTAAGAATTTCACCTTTTGATTCAAATTCGAGGAGACATACGTCATTTGCAGGAATTGATGTAACACCATTGTTTGATAATGAAAAAATAGATATAGAAATAAAACCATCAGATATAAGAGTTGATGTGTATAGAAGTAGCGGATGCGGTGGACAGGGAGTAAATACAACAGATTCTGCAGTAAGAATAACACATATTCCAACAAAAATAGTTGTAACTTGCCAAAATGAAAGAAGTCAAATTCAAAATAAAGAAAAAGCTATGGAAGTTCTTATGAGTAAATTATACAAATTAGAAATTGAGAAAAGAAATAATGAATTAAAAAATATAAAAGGTTCATTAGATGATATAAATTTTGGTTCACAAATAAGAAGTTATATAATGTGCCCTTATACACTTGTAAAAGATCATAGAACAAATGTAGAAGTTACAAATGTAAACAGTGTACTTGATGGAAATATAGATGTGTTTATAAATAGTATTTTGAAGGAAGGATAGTATGTTGTTTAAAAAAAGAAAAAATGAAAAATTAATACTTGAACAAATATATTCTAAAACAAGGTTAATTAGATATTCCCAATTTATAATAGGCTTATTATTAGTTTCAGTAGCGTTTAATGCATTTATTCTACCAAATGATATAGTGTATGGCGTAAGTGGAATAGGTGTTATTTTAAATAAGACACTTAATATATCTCCATCACTGGTAATTTTAATTGGAGGTATTGCTTTATTAATATTAAGCTTTATAGTACTAGGAAAAGAAAAAACTAAAAATTCGATAGTGGGTTCACTTCTATATCCTGTATTTGTAGAACTTACAAGTTGGATAGTAAAATATATTGATTTAGGTTCAACAGAAACCGTAGTTGTAGTATTGTTTGGAGCTGTTATAAGTGGTGTTGGTTTTGGGCTAATATTTAAATCAGGATTCACGACAGGTGGAACCGATATATTAAATCAAATAGTTTCAGAAAAAGCAAAAGTTTCTATTGGTAAATCAATGATATTTACAGATGGAGTAATAATAGTTAGTTCGCTTTTCGTATTTGGATGGCAAAAATTTATTTATTCAATTATAAATATGTATATAATAAGTGTTATGACAGATAAGGTAATACTTGGTATATCAAGCTCAAAAACTTTCTATATAATTACAGAAAGAGAAGACGAAGTAAAAAAATTTATACTAGATTATTTAAGCCATGGAATTACTGTGTTAGAAGCAAGAGGTGGGTATACAAATTCAAAACAAAAGGTTATAATGTGTACAATACCTACAAAAGAATATTTCAAAGCAAAAGAAGGTATTCATGCTATAGATAAAGAAGCTTTTTTCATAGTTACTGATGCGTATGAAGTTTATGGAGGTGCATAAAATGGATTTAATTAGATTTAAAAATGTAACTAAAAAATATAAAAACGGTGTAACTGCCGTTAATGATATTAGTCTTTCAATACAAAAAGGTGATTTTGTATTTATAATAGGATCAACAGGTTGTGGTAAATCATCACTTATAAAGATGCTTTATAGAGAAGAAAAACCAACATCTGGTAAAATCTTGTTGGGTGGAATAGATGTAGCTAAATTAAAAAATTGGAGAGTTTATAAAATAAGAAGAAAAATAGGAGTTGTATTTCAGGACTTTAAATTACTTCAAAAACTTACTGTATATGAAAATGTGGCTTTTGCACTAGAAATATTTGGACTTCCAAAATCAGAAATATTTAAAAGAGTAACAAAAGTACTAGATTTAGTTGGATTAAAAAATAAAGCAAAACAATATCCTACACAATTATCAGGTGGAGAACAACAAAGAGTTGCAATTGCACGTGCTATTATAAATGAACCAAAACTACTTATTTGTGATGAACCAACAGGAAACCTAGATGAAACAACTAGTATGGAAATAATGGAAGTTTTAAATGAGGTTAATAAACTTGGAACTACAATAATTATGGTTACGCATGATACTGAAATTGTAAATAAAATGAAGAAAAGAGTTATTTTACTTGATTCAGGTAGAATTTTAAAAGATTATGAGAAAGGAACTTATGTACATGAAAGCAATTAGAATTTTTGGAAGAAATATAAGGGATGCATTTAAAAGTGTTTTTAGAAACTTTTCGCTTTCATTTGCTTCAATCTCATGTATAACAATAACTCTTTTAGTAGTAGCAATCGCAGTAATACTTTCATATAACGTAAATAACTTTACAAAACTAGTTGAACAAGATGTAACAATTGTTACATTTATGGATAAAGATACAACTAAAGAAAAAGCAGAAGAATATGTGGAAAAAGTAAAACATTTAGATGGTGTTGAAACTGTTGAATATCAATCAAAGGTACAAATTGCAGAAGAAATGATGGAATCATCTGATGTTTATAATAACATAATGAATGAATGGAAAGTTGATGGAAAATGGGTAGAAAAAGAAATACCATTACAACCAACTTTACTTGTCAAAGCAACATCATTAAAGAAAATAGATGGTGTAGCAAAAGAAATACAAAATCTAGATCCAGATAAAACAACAATTAAATTAGTTAAATATGGTGAAGACATGGTTAAACAATTAATTTCTTTATTTGATATAGTTAGAAAAATAAGCGTTGGAGTAGTGGTAGCTTTAATAGTAGTCACAGCATTCTTAATTTCAAATACAATCAAAATAACTATATTCTCAAGAAAAAAAGAAATAGAGATAATGAGATTAGTTGGAGCTTCAAATATAAATATAAAAATACCATTTATATTTGAGGGATTGTTTTTAGGAGTACTTGGTTCAATAATACCAATAATTGCAACTACCTATGGTTATGTTGCAATATTCAAAAACTTCAATGGTCAATTATTCTCACCATTTATAAGATTAATAACACCAGAACCATTTATCTATTTAGTTTCAGGTATATTATTATTAATAGGTATGTTAGTAGGTATGTTTGGAAGTTATCTAGCTGTAAGAAAACATTTGAAAATATAAAAAAAGTACTTCATTTTGAACTAGTCAAGTAAAAGTAGACAGTTTATAAAATGATTCATTAAAACCCTGATTCAATTTTATATTGGATTGGGGTTTTATAATTCAATGCATATGATGGCCTTTCATAGTTGTAATAGCAAACATATTCTTCAATTAATTTTGAAATATTATCGCAATGTTTTAAATCAAAATCAATAAATAATTCCTCTTTTATCCAACCATTCAATGATTCATTTACTGGATTATCTGTTGGTGTTCCTGCTCGACTCATTGAACGTTGTATGTTATAATTTTCTATGAGCTTGTTATAGCTCTCTGATGAATAAACTGAACCTTGATCCGTGTGCAATGTAATCAAATCTTCAGTTTGTTCTTTTTTTACTTTTTCTAACACTTGGTTTAATCCGTCATAATATGATGTAACAGAGCCTTTCCTAGCTGCTAATCCATAACCAACTATTTCTTTATTCCAAGCGTAAAAATAAAATGTTAATTCATAATATGTACCTTTAATCCTAAAAGCAGTCATATCTGAAATTATTATTTCAAATGGCCTAGTTAAATATTTCCAACCATTCCAAATTAAATTGTTAAATTTAATTTTTTCTTCTCCTGGTTTCTGCCATTGGTAATGTTTTCCGGTAGATTTTATATTTTCATATTTGCAACATAAATGAACATGATTATCGCTAAAAACAATCCCATATTTATTTCTAATAAAAGCATTAATCCATCTATAACCATGCGATGGATGTTTATCGTGAATTTCTTTAATCAACTTAATATCAGCTTGCCTAGCTAATTCTTTTTTGCCGGGATTTTCTCTTCTATATTTCCATTTATAATAACCTGATTTACTTACTGACATTTCTTTACACAAATTAACTATTGTATATTCTGATTTTAATTTATCTATTATTTCATATTCTTGTCTAATGTAGTAACGTATTCCTTTTAAACCCCACCTCCTTTCACTAGATAACCTTTTTTTAATCTTGCATTTTCTATTTCTAATTTCATTATTTTTAATTTAAGATTTTCTTCGATTGTTTTTCCTTTTTTTACCCCTAAACCTTTATTTCCACCTGTTGATTTTCCAGTATTTGATTTTAATCCTTTTAATCCATCTTTATCATATTTTTTTCTCCAACTATTTAAAGTTGCAGTAGAAATATTATGTTTTCTACAAATTTCATTTCTGCCAATTTTACCAGAATAAAATTCTTTTAAAATTTTTTCTTTTTCTTTTGGTGTTCTCATATTATTTTTTCTCATATTTTATTATCCTCCTATTGTAATTTTAACATAGAAAAAAGTAGACTAGAGTGTTTTTTACTCTTTGTCTACTTTTATCGTATCACTTCATTTTGAAGTACTATTTTTTTATTACATCTTTATTTTTTTGACTTAGTGTCATAATACATCCAATTAATGAAATAATAGAATATATAATTAGAACTAATCCTATTGAAGAGAATACTAAGTTAGATTTAAGTATTACATATAATCCTATTAATATAAGAATAATTGAAACAACTAATAAACTAATCCAAATTTTAGATTCAATTTTCTTTAAATTAAGAGATATTACTAATTTATTAATACCACTTATCAATATCCATGCTCCAATAAAAATTCTAAATACAAGTTCAATTATTGAACTACATATTATTAATATAAATCCAATTACAACACATATTATACCAAAGGTTAAAACAGAGTCATGATTAATATCATCTTTTGCCTTAACTGCTTCAATTATTTTTACAACCCCAATAGTTATCATAATTATACCAAATATGTATGATATAAAAGCAACAATTCCATTTGGATTTAAGAATAATATAAGACCAACAATCAAAAATAGTAAAGAACTAATTAAATTAGATGGCTGTTTCATTATTTTTGACATATATTCACCTCAAGCATAATTCTACACCTAAATATCAAAAATTACAACTTATTCTAAAACACAATAAAAACCTTTTTCAGTTAAATTATTATTTAAATAATCTATTGACACATTTTTATCAACATTTAATTTAGAAAGGCTATCATTGGTATCGGACATAGTTACACTTATATTACAAAGAATATCTTTTTCATTTCTTATTAAAACATAATTTGAACCTTTAATTGAATCTATTACAATCTTTTTTTCTTTTTCAAAATAAGAATATAAATCATCCATATACTTTAACATATCACTATCAAATATAATTTTTTTAGTAGTAGAATAGTTGATAAGCTTTTTTTTATTAAAAATATAAATTTCGTTATCTATTTCTTTTCCATAAATAGTTGAATAATTAGTTTTAGAACATTTTAAAGTTTTATTAGAACACCCACAAATAAAAAATATTAAAAATAAACTTATAAATTTCTTCACTTAACATCACTACTTTATTAATATGTGTTATAATTAAATAGGTGAATGTCATGGAAAAAATAATATTAGTAGACGGAAATAACTTACTTTTTAGAAGTTACTATGCAACTGCATATAATGGTAATTTTATGAAAAATAGTAAAGGGTTTCCAACAAATGCATTATTTGGGTTTTCAAATATGATAAATAAAATAATTTTAGAAGAAAAACCAACATATATTTTAGTTGCATTTGATAAAGGAAAAACATTTAGGCATGAAAAATATAGTGAATATAAAGCTGGTAGAATAGAAATGCCAGATGAATTAAGACTTCAATTTCCTATAGCAAAAAAATTACTTGAATTAATGGGAATTAAATATTATGAAATAGAAAATTATGAAGCTGATGATATAATTGGTACATTTTCAAAGTTTTGCGATAATACAAAATATACAGGAACTATTATAAGTAGTGATAAAGATTTATTACAATTAATAACGGATAGTGTTGATATTAAATTACTTAAATCAAAAGATTATATAAGATATAATCCAGAAAGTTTTTATGAAGAATATAAGATAAAACCAATAAATATAATAGATTTAAAATCACTTATGGGAGATAGTTCAGATAATATAAAAGGTGTTAAAGGAATTGGTGAAAAAACAGCTTTAAAACTACTTCAAGAATATAAGACTTTAAACGGTATATATGAAAATATAGATAAAATTAGTGGTAAAACAAAAGAAAAATTAATAGATGGAAAAAATGATGCATATATAAGCTATGAACTTGCTACAATTGTTACAAACGTACCAATAGAAATAAGTATAGATGATATAAAATATAAAGGAAATCAAGCTGGACTTAATGATTTATATGAAGAACTAGAATTTTATTCATTTTTAAAAAAAGATAAAGTAGAAAAGGAAATTACAAAACCTTTTGATGTAAAAATAATTAAAAATATAGGCGAAATAAACGTAGAAGGAGATTGCGCAGTTTACCTAGAAATTCTTGGAACTAATTACCACAATTCAAAAATATTAGGTATGGGAGTATATAATGAAAATAGTAGTATTTATATACCGTTAGAAATTTTAAAACAACAACCTGATTTTTTGCTAAAGAATAATAAATATACATATGATATAAAAAAAACTTATGTTTCATTTAAATGGAACAATATAAATATAGATAATATAAACTATGATGCAATGATAGCAGGTTATTTACTTGATTATAATGTAAAAGATGATATTGCATATTTAGCTAATCAATTTGACTATGATATTCCTTTCTATGAAAATATATATGGAAAAAATAATAAACTTAGTGAACCAAACAACATTGATATAATTGCTTATAATTCAGTATTAAAAGCAAAATTTATATATGAAACTTATAATATATTTAATGAAAAATTAAATAATGAAAATATGATTGAGTTATTTAATGATATAGAAATACCACTTTCTTATACGTTAGGTGATATGGAATATAATGGAGTATATGTAGATAAAGAAATATTAAATCAAATGGGTATTGAAATAAAAAATAAGATATTTGAAGTAGAAAAAAATATATATGAAATCGTTGGACATGAATTTAACATTTCTTCACCACAACAATTAGGAACAGTTTTGTTTGAAGAATTAAATTTACCCTCTAAGAAAAAAGGAAAAACAGGGTATTCTACCGCAGCAGACGTTTTAAATAAATTGGTTGATAAACATCCTATTATAAATATGATAATAGAATATAGAATGCTTACAAAATTATATAATACATATATAGAAGGATTAATTTCATCAATACATACAGATGGAAAAGTGCATACAATTTATACACAAACTTTAACTCGCACAGGTAGACTATCTTCAATAGAGCCAAACTTGCAAAATATTCCAATTAGATATGAATATGGTAAATTAATACGTAAAGCTTTTTTACCTTCGCCAAATTCACTTATTTTAAGTTCTGATTATTCACAAATAGAACTTAGGGTACTTGCACATATGGCAAATGTAGAAGCTTTGATAGATGCATTTAATAATGATATTGATATTCATACAAAAACAGCAAGTGATATATTTAATGTACCAATTAGCGAAGTCACAAAAAGTATGAGAAGAATTGCCAAAGCTGTAAATTTTGGAATTATTTATGGAATTAGTGGGTATGGTCTTTCTGAAAATTTAGGAATAAGTACTAAAGAAGCTTCAAATTTCATAGAACAATATTTAAATACGTATCCAGGAATAAAAACATATATGGATGAAACTATAAAAAAAGCTCATGAAAATAAATATGTAAAAACATTATTCAATAGAAAAAGAAATATTCCAGAACTTGATAATAAGAATTATATGATAAGAAGTGGAGCAGAAAGAATAGCTTTAAATACACCAATACAAGGAACAAGTGCTGATATAATTAAAATAGCAATGGTTGAAGCCTCAAAAAAATTAAAAGAAAACAACATGAAAACAAAAATGATATTACAAGTACATGATGAATTAATATTTGACGTTTTTAAAGACGAATTAGATATGGTTAAAGAGATAGTTAAAGAAACTATGGAAGGTGTTTGTAAAATGAGTGTACCTTTAAAGGTTGATATTGAAGTAGGAACAGATTGGTATGATGCAAAATAATGTTTACAAACCATTAAATATAATGTATAATTTACTTAGAATTGAGGTAAAACTATGAAAAAAAATAAAACATTCATATTTATTATTCCATTCATATTTATTTCTTTTTTATGCTTTGTAAATAATGTCGAAGCAAAAAAGGTGAGTGATCTTGGTGGAGATCTTAGAAATGATGGCAGGTGCTATAAAAAAATACCTGAAGCAATTACTGGAGTAGCAAGTACAATGAATATTTATTGTGCTGTTGAAAAAGCCCCAAGTGATATTAAGGAAATGGTTAATTCCAAAAAAAGAAATTCTAAAATTGAATATGATACTACTATATCAAACTGTGCATTTATATATGATGCAGTAGAAGAAACGACAACAGAATCTCAAATTGAAACAACTAATACGTCAAGTACTACAAAGACAAAAACAAGTGAGGATGATGTTAAACTTTACAGAGTAGTAAAATGTGGTGATCCAAAAAATCACCCGGAAGATATGATAGAATTGCCAGAGAATTTAGTAAGTTTAATATCCAAAGCTATAAGTGCAATTCAAGTAGTAACTCCACTTGTATTAATAATTACTGGAATGCTTGATTTCTTAAAGGCAACAACAGCATCAAATGAGGATGGAATAAAGAAAGCTCAACAAACTTTTATAAGAAGATTAATAGCTGGTGCAGCAGTGTTCTTTATAATTGCAATTGTTAAAATAGTAATTGGAATTCTAAATACAAATTTCAGTAGTACTGCACTTGGATGCATTAATAGTTTTATTAATTTTAAATCGTATGATGATCAAAGAGATGAATCAATTGAAAATACAGCTTCAAGTTGTATAGAATTATATAAAAATGGAAAAGATTATAATAATTGTATATGTGGACTTGCAGTTACAATCTATAACACTGAAGGTGGAAAAGTTCCAGACAGTATTAAAAAATATGATGAATTGAATAAATTGGTACAATCATATGAAGGAATAAATAGATTGGATGAATGTCCAAAATAAAAAAATTGATGATAGAGAAAAGTAATAAATATATTATTTAATAGAAAGCTAATGGTTGATGGAAATTAGTAATAAGTATTTATGAATCTACTCTTGAAAGACTTGAAAACAAGTCCGGTCGTCTAAAAGATCGTTATAAAAATTAAGATAAAAAGAGGATGGTACCGTGCTATAAGATAAAAGCACTCCTTACACATGCTCTTTTTCTATATATAGGAGGAAAATATGATAGATATAAAATATATAAGAGAAGATAAAGAAAAAGTAAAAGAAAATATAAGAAAAAAATTTCAAGATGAAAAACTAGAAATAGTAGACGAAATAGAAAAATTGGATAAAGAATATAGAGATATAAAAAAACAAGGTGATGATTTAAGAGCTTTAAAAAATTCTAAAAGTTCACTTATTGGAACTCTTATGAGAGAACAAAAAAAGAACGAGGCAGAAAAAATAAAATTAGAAATATCTGAATATGGAAAAAAGATAGAAGAATTAACACAAAAAGAAGAAGAGTTATCTAAAGTAATAAAGGAAAAAATGATGATTATACCTAATTTCATTGATAAAAGCGTACCTATTGGAAAAGATGATAGCCAAAATGTAGAAATAGAAAAATTTGGAGAACCAATAGTACCAAACTATGAAATACCATATCATGCAGATATTTGTGAGAAACTTAGTGGATTAGATAAAGCATCAGCAGGTAGAACAAGTGGGAATGGTTTTTATTATTTAACTGGAAATATTGCAAGACTTCATTCTGCAATGTTATCGTATGCAAGAGATTTTATGATTAATAAAGGATTCACATATTGTATACCTCCATTTATGATAAGAGGGGACGTAGTTGATGGTGTAATGTCTTTTAAAGAAATGGATGAAATGATGTATAAAATAGAAAATGAAGATTTATATTTAATAGGTACATCAGAACATTCTATGATAGGAAGATTTAAGGGTCAAATAATAAAAGAAGAACAATTACCTTTAACTTTAACTTCATATTCACCATGTTTTAGAAAAGAAGTCGGATCACATGGAATAGAAGAAAGAGGTCTTTATAGAGTTCATCAATTTGAAAAACAAGAAATGATTGTTATATGTAAATTAGAAGAATCAATGGATTGGTATAATAAAATGTGGCAATTTACGGTTGAATTTTTTAGAAGCTTAGATGTTCCTGTTAGAACACTTGAGTGTTGTAGTGGAGACCTAGCTGATTTAAAAGTAAAATCTTGTGATGTTGAAGCATGGAGCCCAAGACAAAAGAAGTACTTTGAAGTTGGATCTTGTTCAACATTAGGTGATGCACAAGCAAGAAGATTGAGTATAAGAGCAAAAGGAGAAAATGGTAATTACTTAGTTGCAACATTAAATAATACTGTACTTGCAACACCAAGAGGTTTAATTGCTGTACTCGAAAATAATTATCAGAAGGATGGAAGCATAAAGATACCAAAAGCCTTACAACAATATATGGGAGGATTAGAAGTTATAAAATAAGCAAGATTTTGCTTATTTTTTGTGTAATTAGTGTAAAATCTTTAAAATTGATAATTAATTATTTAAAAATAGTGTAATATTTAATTTAGATATGCTATAATCATAAAGGATAGATATGGAATTCTTAAAAGCTATACAAAGAATTTATATCCAAAAATGCTAAAAAGAAAGAGGTAGAATTATGGGATTTATTAAAGCATTTACAGGCTCATTAAGTAGTACTTTTGCTGATCAATGGAAAGATTTTTATGTACCAGTACAAGGTGTTCCAGCAACAGCAGCAGTATTTAGTGCAGTACCACAATCACAAAACAATGGACGTGGTGAAAATTATAAGGGTAATGAAAATATCATTACAAATGGTAGTAAAATAGTTGTTCCTGAAGGAACTGCATTAATAACTATGCAAGATGGTCAAATTACAGGTATGATCGCAGAACCAGGTGGATTTGAGTTTAGATCTGACGATATTAATTCTCAATCAATTTTTGCAGGAAATGGTATTTTAGGACCTACTATTAAATCATCATGGGAAAAATTTAAATTTGGTGGACAACCTGGAAGCCAACAATTAGCTTTCTATGTTAATTTAAAAGAAATACCAAACAATAAGTTTGGAACTCAATCAGAAATTTATTGGGATGATGCTTTTTTTGGAACACAAGTAGGAGCAGTTACAAGAGGTACATATACAATGAGAATTGTGGATCCTCTACTATTTGTTAAAAATTTTGTTCCAACTCAATATCTACAACCAAATGCACCAATATTTGATTTTGCAGATATGGATAATGATGCAGCTTCTCAATTATTTAATGAAGTTGTAGGTAGTTTATCAGCTGCTTTCTCAAATTATACAAATGATCCAAGTAAAGGAAATCGTATGTCAAGAATCCAAGGGGATCAAATGGGATTCGCGCAAAGTCTTTCATTGGCAGTAGAAGATGGATATAGATGGAAAACTGATAGAGGTTTAGAGATTGTTAAAACTGCAATTCTTTCTATTGAATATGATGAAGATACTAAAGAATTAATGAAAGATGTAAAAAAAGCAGATGCATTATCTGGCGCAAGAGGGAATTCATTTATGCAACAATCAGTTGCAAGAGGTATTCAATCAGCTGGTGAAAATGGCGGAGGAACTGCAATGGCATTTATGGGAATGGGAATGAATGCAGCAGGTGGAATGATGCAAGGTGTTCAACAACAACCAACTCAAAGTTCATATCAACCACCATTTGCTCAAACTCAAGCTCCAGTTCAACAAGCTGAACCTACACAAACTCAATCAATGCAATCAGATCCTTATGAAGAAATAAAAAAAGCAAAAGAATTATTAGATGCTGGTATTATTTCTCAAGAAGATTTTGACGCTAAAAAGAAAAGTTTATTAGGAATTTAGTTTATGCAAGGAAGTAATTTAGAAAATATTACTCCTGATTTAAGCAACACAAATAGTTCATCAGATGCACCTACAATTGTTCAGACAGATGTAGGTGCTAAAGATGGACAAAATAAGTGTCCAAAATGTGGCGCAACGGATATTTCATTAAATGTAAATACAGGAAAATTAAGATGTAATTTTTGTCGCCATGAATTTGAACCAATCAAAGTAGAAGGTTTACAAACAGATATATCAAAACTTGAAGGACAGATTATTGGATCGGGCGCACAAGATATTGTTGCAGATACTAATGATGTTGTTACATTCAAATGTAGTAGTTGTGGTGCTGAAGTTGTAATAGATACTGCTTCATCTACACAAGCAAGATGCCACTGGTGTAGAAATACACTATCTATAAATCAACAAATTCCAAATGGAAGTGTGCCAGATGTTGTATTACCTTTCCAAATGAAAAAAGATGTTGCTAAAAAACAGATAGAGAATTTTGTAGGGAAAAGAAAATTTTTTTGCGCACCCTAAATTTAGACAAGAATTTACAACTCAAAATATAATGGGAGTTTATTTTCCATATATGGTTGTAGACGTTAATTCACATTCTAGATTAGTTGGGCAAGGTGAGCATTTAACTAGGAGATATTCCGTAAAAGTTGGAGATAGAACTGAAAGTCGTTATGATGCAGATTTATACAATGTATCAAGAGAATTTGATTTAACTATCAATGGATTAACAATTGAATCTAATTTAGATAGACTAGATACTGCATCATCAAATAAAACAAACAATGTAATTAATTCTATAATGCCTTTTGATATTGAAAATTGTGTAAGATATGATTCAAATTATTTAAAAGGTTATACTTCTGAAAGAAGAGATACAAATATAGAACAATTAAAAAATTTAGTTGAAACTCAATCAAAAGATGTAGCTAGATTTGCTGCAAATGAAACACTAAAGCAATATGACAGAGGTGTTGCTTGGTCTAGTGAACAATTTGATGTAAAAGGTCAACAATGGAAAGCTACATATTTACCAGTATGGTTATATAGTTATCAGCAAGTTAAAGGTGATAAAAAATTATTACACTATGTTGCAGTTAATGCAAGAACAGGTGAAACTATGGGAAGTGTTCCTATACATATGCCTAAATTATTTTTAATATCAGCTTTTGTTGAAATACTTGGGATTTTAGCTATGGTATTTATTGATTTTGACTATAATTGGATTTTTTTAACATTGGGAATTATTTATTTTCTTGTTATGTATGCAAGATATCGTAATTCTGGTGCAAGGCATAATCATGAAACAGAAACAAAATCAAATATGTCTAATTTAATAAAATCTGATGTATATGTTACAAAAAGAAAAGACCTTAAAAATTCAAGAATGGATGGAGCTAATAACACAGTTGTTAATGGTCAAAACGCTAAGAAAGGCTTTTTAGATTCTATTACTGAAAATAACTCAATAGTTAATACAATAAATAAAACTATTAATAAAAAATAAAAAATCAGTACATAAAAAAAATTAAGGAAAAGATAAAATGAGTAAAATTAGAAATACAATAATAATAGGTGTAATTGGATTAGTATTAACCTTTTTGGGAATTATACTTCCATATTTCACAATATCAGTTTTTGGATATGGTACAAGTATAAGTTTATTTGGTTATTGGGAAGGAAAAGTAATATTAGTACTACTTTTTGCTAGCTTACTATTTATTTGTAAGGATTACATAGAAAAATTCTTACCACAACTATTTGATTCAGGGTTTGGTTCAAAGATTAAAGATGCAAATCCTAAATTTGTTTTAATTCCAACTATACTTATGGCAGTTTTTGCTATTTGGTTATTTTTTTCAATTGAAATAGATATGACATATATAAAATATGGAATAGGTTTTTGGCTATTATGGATAGGTATAATATGTTTATTAGTTCATTCGTTTATATATAAAAAACCTATTGCAGAAAATAATAGTTATTACCAACCACAACAAAATGCAAATATAATGAATAATCAGTTTACGCAATCAACACAAACTGCAATGCCAAATCAAAATGCAAATATGATGAATAATCAATTTGCACAACCAGCACAAACTGCAATGCCAAATCAAAACACAAATATGATGAATAATCAATTTGCACAATCAGTACAAACTACAATGCCAAATCAAAATGCAAATATGAATAATCAGTTTGCACAACCAACACAAACTACAGTACCAAATCAAAATGCAAATATGATGAATAATAATTTGAATGCTGATATTAAGGTTTGTCCAAATTGTGGTAGCAAATGTAATATAAATGCAGACAGATGTTTTATGTGTGGTAAAGAATTATAATAAAAAAAATAGATAACAATCTTGGTTATCTATTTTTAAAAAATAGGATGTGATATATATGAAAAATAATTTATTTATAAAAATATTATGCAGTATACCAGTAATTTTACTATTTTTATATTTTATACCGTTTTTAGGTGTATGTTTAATTTTATTTAGATATTTTATATATGATAATAAAAAAAGAATAGAAACACCAATTTATTTAATAGTTTGTGGAGTAATAATTTTAATTCCTAAATTAATATTAAGCATATCATCTGCAATGAAATATGAAATACCGTATTTTAATGATATCTTTAATTCAGAACTATATTCTATAAATTTTATAAAATATAGTAAACTATTAATAACTGTAGGAGTTATATTCCTAATTCTTTCATTTATATTTAATTCTTTATTTAATAAAATTAAAAATTATTTACATACATCAATTAGTTCATATGAACAAAGAACTGCTAAAATACAAGAAAAAAATGATTTAATTATGAAAGAAAAACAAATGCAAGCTAAAAATACACATGTAGTAATTTGTTCACATTGTGGAGCAAGTAATATGCTAACCTCGACAACCGGAAAATGTAAATATTGTAGAAATATAATACAATAAATTGTTGCAAATTTGTAACAATTTTTTTTTGCTATAAAATAGTATTATTTTGATTAAATATAAGCATTTTATGTTAAAATATTGATAGACATAAGGTGATAAAATGAAAGATTATAATGGTTTAACACAAACAGAGGTTTTAGATAGAGTAGAAAAAGGATTAGTTAATTATGATACAACTTTACCAACAAAATCAATAAAAAGAATTATCTTCGAAAATGTTGTAACATTATTCAATATAATAAATTTATTACTTGGACTATGTATTTTTTTGACTGGTTCATATAAAAATATGCTTTTTCTAGGTGTAATTATATGTAATACTTTAATTAGTACAATACAAGAAATAAGATCTAAAAAAATAATTGATAAATTATCACTATTAGTTGAATCAAAAGCAAGAGTAATAAGAAATAATAAAGAAAAAGAAATAAATATAAACGAAATAGTAAAAGATGATTTAATATTATTTAAAATTGGAAATCAAATAATGGTAGATTCAATTATAATAGATGGAAGTGTTGAAGTAAATGAATCTTGTATAACAGGAGAAGCTGATTTAGTATATAAAAAAAAGGGAGATATGTTATTATCAGGTAGTTTTATAGCAAGTGGTAAATGTATGGCAAAAGTAGAACATGTAGGTCTTGAAAATTATTCATCAAAAATTACCAATGGCGCTAAATATCTAAAAAAAGTCAACTCAGAAATAATGAACTCACTTAATAAAATAATCAAAATAGTTTCAATATCAATTATTCCAATTGCTATATTACTATTCTTAAATCAGTATTATTTAACAAATAACAACTTAAATAGTTCAATAATAAATACTGTTGCCGCACTTATATCTATGATACCAGAAGGACTTGTATTACTTACAAGTACAGTTCTAGCTGTAAGCGTTGTAAAATTGTCTAAATATAATGTTTTAGTGCAAGAATTATTCTGTATAGAAACACTTGCAAGAGTTGATGTTATATGCTTTGATAAAACAGGAACTTTAACAAATGGAAAAATGGAGGTTATAGATTATATAAAACTATCTTCTACAGATGAAAAAAAATATATAAAAGAATTTTGTAACCTATTAAATGATAACATTACAATGAATGCAATAACAGACAAGTATGGTATAAGTGATAATTTAATATCAAAAGAAATTATTCCATTTTCATCAGAAAAAAAATGGTCTGGTGTTACATTTAAAGATGATTTTACATATATAATTGGAGCACCCGATTTTATATTAAAAGATACAAAAAAAATTGATTTATATTTAAAAAAATATTCAAGTAGATATAGGGTATTATTATTTGCACATTCTAAAAAATCTTTTAAAAATAAAGATTTGCCAGATGATATAGAAGTAGATGGTTTATTATTACTACAAGATAAAGTAAGAAAAGAGTCAGCTAAAACTATAAATTATTTTAAAGAACAAGGTGTTGATGTAAAAATAATATCTGGTGATAATCCAAATACAGTAAAATGTGTTGCAGAACAAATCGGTGTTAATTTAGAAAATATTGTTGATATGAGTAAAGTAGAAACTAAAGATATAAAAAAATATTTAAATTGCTCTATATTTGGAAGAGTGACACCAAACCAAAAACATGAAATAATAAAAGAATTAAAAAAAGAACACACAGTTGCTTATGTTGGAGATGGAGTAAATGATGTCCTTGCTTTAAAAGAATCAGATTGTAGTATAGCTCCTATTAATGGTAGTGATGCCGCAAAAAATGTATCACAAATAGTTTTAATGGATTCAAATTTTGATTCAATGCCCACAATTGTAAATGAAGGAAGAAAAGCAATAAACAATATTGAAAGATCAGCAAGTTTATTTATAGTAAAAACAATATATGCATCCCTTTTAGCTTTGTTATTCATTTTTATTGATTTAAAATATCCATTTATACCAATTCAATTAACACTAACAAGTGCTCTTACAATAGGAATACCTTCATTTATACTTGCTTTAGAGCCAAACTATGAAAAGGTAAAAGGAAACTTTTTCATAAATATATTTAGTAAGGCATTTCCAACAGCTTTAACTATAGTAATAAATATATTGATAGTTGTAATCTTAGGTAGTATATTAAAATTAAGTGAGGAACAAGTATCAACACTTTCAGTTATATTAACTGGTTTTATTGGATTCATGCATATATATATAATTAGTAAACCATTAACTCCACTTAGAATGATTTTACTTAGCACACTTATAACAGTATTTGTTATAGGAATAGTAGGGTTAAGAACATTATTTTCACTTGCTTTTATAACACCTTACTTACTTTTGCTAACACTAATACTTATGGCAAATACCCTTATAATATTTATATTAATGATAAATTTATTTCATAAATATATATATAAATTTATTAAAAGGATAAGTGAAAGATAATGAAATTTTTAATTGATGATAAAGAATATGAAGTTGTTATACAAAAGAAAAACAATAAAAATACTTATATAAGAGTAAAAGAAGATTTAAAAATTTATGTTACAACATCATATTTTGCTAGTAAGTTATATATATATAATTTGTTAGAACAAAATAAAGAATATTTAAAAAAAGTATTAACTAAACAAGAAATAAAAAATGAAAATACATCATTTAAATATTTAGGAAAAAAATATGATGTAATTATTTGTAATATTGTAAATAAAGTTGAACTTGATGAAAATAAAATATATACACCAAGCGAAAAAGAATTAGATAAATATATTAAAAAAAATACATTAGAATTGTTTAAAGAAAGATTGGATTATAATTACAATTTATTTTTAGAAAATATACCTTATCCTAAATTAAAAATAAGAACTATGAAAACAAGATGGGGTGTTTGTAATAAGAGGGATAATTCTGTTACACTAAATTCAAAATTAATAGAGTATAATATAGAAGCATTAGATTATGTAATAATACATGAGTTATCACATTTTGTACATTTTAATCACTCAAAAGAATTTTGGATGTTAGTATCAAAATATAATCCAAACTATAAACAAATAAAAAAATATTTGAAAGAGGAGTAGTTTTATGGAATTTTTAGATATAGTAGATGAAAATAATAACTTAACTGGTGAAATTGAAGAAAGAAATTATGTTCATGAACTTGGTTTATGGCATAGACATTCATCTTGTTGGATAATGAATAATAATGGTGAAATTCTTTTACAAAAACGAGCATCAACTAAAAAAAGAAATCCTAGTAAGTGGTCAAAAACAGGAGGACATGTTGAAACTGGTGAAACACCCATTAAAGCATTAAAAAGAGAAGTGCTAGAAGAAATTGGCACAAAATTAAGAGATGATCAGATTGAATTTATAAAAGAATTTAAAAATAACACAGAATCAAATAAAAGTTTTAATTATAATTATTTTGTTAGGGTAAATTATAGGATAGAAGAATATATAATTCAAAAAGAAGAATTAAGTGAAGTAAGATATTTTACTATAGAAGAAATAGAAAAAGCAAAACTTGAAAATGATCAATCATTTTCCTTTACAAATTGGCCTTACAATGATTTTTATAAAGAAATTGAGTATTTAAAGCGTAAAAGAGAAGAAATTAAAGATTGAATTTTTCAATCTTTTTTCATATTTTAAAATATTTAACATAAAATTAGTTGGGTGATTATATGGATTTTGAAATAGGAAGTTTAGTTACACGAAATTCACATGGTAATGATTTGATTTTTACCATAACTGATATAATTGATGATGTTTATTATTTAAAAGGTTTAAACATTAGGTTAGTTGCAGATGCTACAAAAGATGATTTAAAAAAATATGAAGATGGTGATATAGAAGATGAAAAAGAATTTTTAGACAGAATAAAACCTGTAAATGATTTAGATAGAGATGATTACTTTTATTTACCTGGTAAAATTCTTCATATAGATGGTGATAAAGAATATTTAGATAGATGTTTGGATTATTATGAAAAAGCTAATATCTGGGCTATGGGCATAAATGAAAAAGAAGAAGATATTCCGTTTAAAATAAGAGATTTATTAGAAGAATATAAACCAAATATTGTTATAATTACAGGTCATGATGCTTATTATAATGAAAAAAATAAAAAATATAAAAATAGTATGAATTTTGTAAATGCAGTAAAAGAAGCAAGAAAATATGAAAAGGAACATGATAAATTAATAATAATTGCAGGTGCTTGTCAATCTAATTATGAAGAATTAATAAAAGCAGGTGCAAATTTTGCTTCTAGCCCAAAACGAATAAATATACATGCATTAGATCCAGCTATAATTGCTACTAAAATTAGTCTAACTGATGTAAATAAACAAATAGATGTTAAATCGATACTTAAAGAAACAAAGTATGGAGAATCGGGAATAGGTGGAATTATTACAAAGGGAACAATGTATGTTGGTTATCCAAGATAGGAGAGAAAATGAAATTAGATGAAATTAAAACAAAGCTTAATAACTATGTAGGAAAAAGTGTTTTAATAAAATATAATTTAGGTAGAAATAAATATGAAGAATATGAAGCAAAAATAAAAGAATTATATAACAATGTTTTTTTAGTTGAACTTGAAAATAATATAAATAAAGAAATAAAATCATTTTCATATAATGATGTAATTACCAAGACAATAAAAATCAACTTTTAGCGTAAAAACAATGTAAATCTTTAATTAAAATATTGATTTTTTAAAAATCGTATTATATAATCAAATTGTAACATATGTAATAATATCAAGGTAATCATGATATTTAAATGTTAAAAAAAGCTGAAGGGAGAGATTTGCTTGAAAATTACATCTGTAAACGTACGTAAAGTAGAAAAAGAAGATTCAAGAATGAAAGGAATTGCATCTGTATTAATAGATGATTGCTTCGCAGTTCATGATATCAGAATTATAGAAGGAGATAACGGATTATTTATCGCAATGCCTAGTCGTAAAACAGCAACAGGCGGATATAGAGATATAGCTCATCCAATTAATCAAGAAGTAAGAACGCTTTTTGAACAAGAAATATTAAAAGCATATAATGAAGCTGAATAAAACTCGTTTGAGTTTTTTTTCATATATATGATTTTTTTTCATATAATTTTTTAGGAGGAATTATATGGACAAGGAGAATATATCATTAAATCATAGTGTAGTACTTAACGAAAGAAAAAATATAAATATAACAGGTGTGAAAAAAATAGAAAATTTTGATAATGAAGAATTTTTAATGGAAACTAACATGGGATATATTGTTATAAAAGGTGAAGAATTAGAAATAGTAAAATTAGATACTTATCAAGGTAATGTAATGATAAAGGGAAAAGTAAATAGCTTAACATATGCGGATAGTGCAAATAAAAAAAATAAGGAAGATGGATTATTTAATAAATTGTTCAAATGATGGATATTAGAACGCAAATAATAACAATTTTTGTTTCTTTTATTTTTGGAATAATATTTTCACTTCAATTATCTTTAACATATAAATATTTATACTCAAATAAAAAAATATTTAAGGTTATTTTTTCTTTCTTAATAGTACTTGTAAATACATTGTTTTATTTTATTTTATTAAAGAAGTTTAATGATGGAATTTTACACGTATATGGAATCATATTTATAATTATAGGATTTATTGTAGAAATATTTGTTAAGAGTTTTATTGTAAAAAAAATACATAAGTGATATAATTTAACTTAAAGGTAGGTGTATCATGAAGCGTAAAAAATTTTCTAGAACTTCAAAACGTAGATTGGCTTTTTTTGGAACACTATCTTTAATAGTAATAGGTTATGCAGTATTTTCATTTGTATATTATAGTGTTAACTTATTAAAAGCTAAAAATGAAAATATAAATTTAGAAAATAAATTAAAATCGTTACAGAATGATGAAGAAAATTTAAAAATTGAAATTCAAAAATTAAAAGATCCAGAATATATAGCTCGTTATGCAAGAGAGAATTATTCATATTCAAAAGATGGTGAATATATAATAAAATTAGATTCATCAAACAAGAATGAAAAACAAGAAAAAAAACAAAACAATAATTATATATATTATGTAGTTATTGGTTGTTGTTTCATTATTATAGTAACTGTTTTATTAAATAAAAAAAAGAAACCTGTAAAATAATACAGGTTTTTATATTCTAAAATCGTTTGTTATTTCATCATCCATATTTTTTCCATCATAGTAAAACTTTTTCTTATATCTAAATATTAAAGCAACTAAAATTGAAGGAAAACTATGAGTAGCTTTATTATAATCAGTAATTACATCATTATAATATTTTCTAAGAGCAGACATTTCTACTTCAGATTCACGTATAGATAAATCGATTTTCATAAATTCATCATTATCTCTTAAATTAGAATAATGTTCTTTATAACCATTGAATTCATTTATACAATCATATAATTTTCTATCAAAATCAAAATTACTTAGTTTTTTACTTCTTAAATTTGAAATATTATTTAAAACTTCTGTTTCTTTTGTATTTTCTTTAATTATATTTATAGATCTACTTAATAAATCATATCTTTTTCTTAATGTTGAATCAATATTTGCTTCAGCAGCATTTGCTCGAATAATTAATTCTTGAAACTTATTGTAACATGTACATCCCCATAAAAGTACAACTCCTATGATAATTAAAATTATTAAAATTACTGTAAAGATACCCATACTATCACCTTAAGTAATTATAACAAACTAGCTATAAAAAATCAATTATTTGGAACGAATTCTTGACTATAGTTTATTTTTTCCTCGAAAGTAATAAAATCAACATATATCATTAAAAGTAAGTACCAAACTCCTGTATTTGGATCACTTAAAATTATATGATCTCTACCAGATTGTTCGATTATACCTACGAATTCTCTATCTCGAAATTCATTAGAATCAGGAAATGTCATATGTACAGTAACTTTCTTTCCTTTATTTAATCTTAAAATATTTTCTATATAAGATTGTTCTAATGGTAAATCAGTATAATTTATAGACTGATTTGGTGTTGGTATATTTCCAGAATATATAGGTGTACCAGGAAATACATTCTTATAAGCATTATTCATGTTATCATCCTTTCATTAAAATATATTATTAATGTATTAATTTATGATATAATTTTTAAGGAGTGTGAAAATATGAAAGTAAAAGTAGGAGTGTCTAATAGACATGTACATTTAAGTGAAAAAGATTTAAAAATATTGTTTGGTGAAGATTATAAATTGACAATACTAAAAAATTTAACACAACCAGGTCAATATGCTTGCACTGAAACTGTTACAATTGAAACAGAAAAAAACTCTATACAAAAAGTTAGAGTATTAGGCCCAGTTAGAAATTATACACAAGTAGAAATATCTAAAACCGATTCATATACGTTAGGATTGAATCCGCCAATTAGAGATTCAGGAAATTTAGAAAATAGTTGTGGGATTACACTAATAGGACCTAAAGGTAAAGTTAAGTTAGAAAAAGGATGTATTATAGCAAATAGACATATACATGCTACAAACGAAGATTTAAGGAAATACAATTTAAATGAATCTGAATTATATGATATTATTATACCTGGTGAAAAAGGTGGAATAATAAGCAATGTGAAAATAAAAGTAGATGATTCATATTCATTTGAATTACATATAGATACAGATGATGCTAATGCACATTTAATAAAAAATGGGGATATATTAGAAATAAAAAATTAATTTGTTTTTACAGTAGGAATTGAATCATCAAAAGAGGATTGCTTTTGAGTTGGTTCAGTTCCTTTTATATAATAAAATATTTTTTTGTTTTTTGTTTTTTCAGTAGCAAGTTTTCCACTAATAGGATCAACTAAAACACCAACAACATTTGAAGGAATTTCATACCAAGAATCTTCCTTACCTTTTAAACAACCTTCTATTGTTTCAAGCCAAATGTTTTGAGATATTTTTCTATCTTCAGAAGGTGTTTCTTTATTATCATCATATCCAGTCCATACACCAACAACTAAATCTTTATTGTACCCAAATATTAATCTATCACTATCAGTAGTCCCTGTTTTAATAGCATATTTTTTTGTAATTTTATCCTTATAATTTATCATTGTAGGATAGTTATAGTCATTAAAGCTTGTAGAATATGTACCTGTCAATAATTCATTAATTATAAAAACTAAACTCTTATTTAAAACATTTGTTTTTTCTTCTTCATGTTGGTATAAAACATTTCCTTCTAAATCAGTTACTTTTTCTATAAAATATCCATCTACTTTATAACCTTCATTTGCAAATGTAGAATATGCTTCAGTCATATCTACCAGATTTATTTCTTGTGAACCTAAAGCAAGCGATGGGATTGGTTCTAATTTATCATTAATACCAATTCTTGATGTTAAATTAACTAGAGTATCTTCTCCTAAAAATAAATGAGTTTTTACAGCATATATATTATCTGAATATGCAATTGCTGCAGCCATTGTAATTGGTTTTTGGGCATATATATCACCATAGTTTTTAGGACTATAAGTTTTATCATATGAAAAAGTAAAAGTTGTTTTTTCGCTTGTAAAAGTTGTACTTGAGGTAAAACCATTTTCTAGTGCAGCATAATATAAAAATGGTTTAATAGTAGAACCAACTTGTCTTTTAGAATCCGTTGCTCTATTATATTGACTTTTTGCGTAATTTCTTCCTCCAACTAAAGCTAAAATTTTACCATTATTTGGATCCATTACAACACTCGCAACTTGGATGTTCTCATTATTACTTGTGTTTTTTTTGACACTTTCTTCTAAAGTTTTTTGATAATCAAGATTTATATTAGTGTATATTTTTAAACCACCAGTTTGTAAAAAAGAAGAGGGAATAGTTTTAATTTTTTTTAGTTCTTCTATAACTGCATCTTGGTAGTACATTAAAGAAGAAATATTATTAGAAGGGTTTTCACCATAAAAAACTAGTTGTTCATTATATGCCTCATCCATTTGTTCTTTTGAAATATATTTATTTTCTACCATAGCACTTAAAATGTCTCTTTGTCTACTTTTTGCGTTATCATAATTTGAAATAGGGTTATAGTACGTAGGTGATTTTGGAATACCTGCAAGTATAGAAGCTTCAGCTAAACTTAAATCTTTACTACTTTTATTAAAGTAATATAATGAAGCATTTTCAATTCCAAAGATACCACCATAATTTATTGTGTTTAAGTATCCCTCTAAAATTTCATTTTTAGAATAATGTGATTCTAATCTAATTGTAAGCCAAGCTTCTTGTATTTTTCTTTCCCAAGTTTTATCAAAGGTTAAAAATAAATTTTTCGCATATTGTTGAGTAATTGTAGATGCTCCTTGAACATTCGCACCACGTTTAAAGTTTATATATAAAGATTTTAAAATTCTTAAATAATCAAAACCAATATGATTGTAAAAATGTTTATCTTCAATAGAAATTGTTGCGTTAATTAAGTTATCAGATATATCATTTAAACTTATCCAATTTTCATTATTTCCATTGTATAAATTTTCATTAATGTCATAAAAATAATAATTATTTGCTGAATTTATAGAAAGTTTTGGAGTTATTTTTGCGTATAAATATAATCCCATATAAGAAAATAATAGAATACCAATTATTATCATAAAAACAATAGTTATTTTTTTTAAAATCTTCATATTATCACGTACCATTCTATAGTTATTATTAATAAAAAAAAATATTTTATAAGTTTTTGTTTAATAAATTGTTTTTTAAAACAAAAAATTTTAAAATATTAGTTGCAATTCTCTTTATGTATGCTATAATGAATGCGGTGTAGTTTAGTTAAAGAAAAGTAGGTAAAATATGTCTAAAATTAATTTAAGAGTTTCACTTACATGTAATGAAAATATAATATATAATGAACAAGAATTTGTAGGAATTTATAATTCAGATACAATTTCATATAAAGAAAATGATATATTAGTTACACTTAAACTAAAACCAAATAAAGAAATTAAGATGAAAAGAAAACATAATAATTATAATATTGAATTAATATTCATAGAAAATAAGGAAACAAATGGCTTATATGAACTTAAAAAATATGGTAATATTCCTTTAACTGTATTTACTAAAAAACTTATTTGTGATAATCATATTTATATAGAATATTATTTAAATAAACAAGATGAACTTTATAAATTAAATCTGTTTTATGAGGTGAAATAATGAATATAAAACAACAGTTAAAAGAAGATGTATATAATGTATTAAAAGATTATATAAAAAAAGAAGATATAGTAATAGAAAAACCCAAAATGAGAGAAATGGGAGATTACGCACTACCATGCTTTACGTATTCAAAAGTTTTAAAAAAATCTCCTAATGATATTGCTAATACAATAAAAGAAAAATTATGTAATTATGAAATTAATGTAGTAAATGGTTATGCCAATGTGTTTATAAATAAAAAAGAATTTTCTAAAAATATATTAGATAAAATAGCTTTAGAAAAAGAAGAATTTGGCTCATCTAAAATTGGACAGTCAAAAACAGTAGTAATAGAATATTCATCTCCTAACATTGCAAAGCCTTTTGGAGTTGGACATTTAAGAAGTACAGTAATAGGTGAAGCACTTAAAAATATATGTATTAAAACTGGGTATAACGTTTATACTATAAATTATCTAGGGGATTATGGAACACAATTTGGAAAATTAATATATGCCTATAAAACATGGGGGAATGCTGAAGCAATCAAAGAAAATCCAATTCAAGAACTAAAACGAGTATACGTTAAATTTCATGAAGAAGTAGAAAAAAATAAAGAATTAGAAGATGAAGGAAGAAAATGGTTTAAAAAACTTTGTGAAAATGATAAAGAAGCATTAGAATTATGGAACTGGTTTAAAGAAGAATCATTAAAAGACTTCCAAAAAACTTATGATTTATTAGGAATAAATAAATTTGACTCATATACAGGTGAATCATATTATAAAAATCTTGCAAATGATGTTGTTGAAGAAATAGAAAAAAAAGGTATTTCAAAAATAAGTGAAGGTGCGACTATAGTAGATTTAGGAGAAAATAAAACTCCAGCACTTATTAAAAAAAGTGATGGAACAACTCTTTATATTACACGTGATATAGCAGCTTTAATAGATAGAAAAAACAAATATAATTTTGATGAAATATTATATGTTGTAGGTTCAGAACAAACACTTCATTTTGAACAAATAAAAGAAGTGCTACAAAAAATGGGATATGATTACTTTGATAGTATTCATCATATTGGATTTGGAATGGTTTTACAAGATGGCAAAAAGATGTCAACTAGAGGAGGTAGAACTGCATCATTAAATGTTTTATTAGATAATTCAATAGAACTTGCAAAAAAAATAATTGAAGAAAAAAATCCTAATTTACCTAATAAAGATGAAGTAATAAAACAAGTAGGAGTAGGTGCAGTAATATTTAATGATTTAAAAAATTATAGAATAAATGACATAGAATTTAAATTAGAGGATATATTAAAATTTGAAGGCGAAACTGGTCCTTATATTCAATATACATGTGCTAGAGCAAATTCGCTTATTAAAAAATTAAAAAATAATAGTGTTGACTATGAAAATTTAGAAATAAATGAATATGAATGGAATGTTATTTTTAGATTAAATGAATTTGAAGAAACAATATTGAAATCTAAAGATAATTATGATCCAAGTTTAATTGCTAAATATATAATTGATTTAGCGCAAGATTTCAATAAGCTTTATGCAAATTATAAATTTATAGATGAAAATGAAAATCTAACAGAATTTAGATTACAAATTGCTTATGCAACAAAAATAGTTCTTAAAGAAGGAATGCGTTTACTTGGAATAAATGCACCAGATGAAATGTAGGAGGAAAAAATATGAATTTAAAAGATATGACTAAAGAAGAGATAGAAGCTCTTTCTTATACCGATTTAACTTGTATTTTATTAACTGAAAATAAAAAACCAATGTCAACAGCAGAAATATTTAAAAAAATATGTGAAATTTTAGGATATTCAGATGCAGAGTATTCAGAAAAAATAGGAGATTATTATACATCACTTACTATTGATAAGAGATTTGTATTATTAGATGATGCAAAGTGGGATTTAAGAAAAAATCATGCGGTTGAACTTAAAGTAGAAGATGATGAAGAGGAAGAAAATGAAGAAGAGATAGAAAACAACGAAGAGGAAGAAGAAACTGATGAAGATATAGAAACTGCAATAGATGATGAAGATATTGATACAGATGATGATTTAGATGATTTATCAGTTTTATCAGATGATGATATAGAAGAAGAAAATTAAGATCAAACGATCTTTTTTTTGATAATAATATTGTAAATTCTTGCTTATTACATATATTTATAGTATAATTTTCATGTTTATGGAGGAAAAAATATGTTAGAAAGATTAGAGGCTATTGAAAAAAGATATAATGAGCTTTCAGAAGAAATGATGAATCCAAACGTAGTTTCAAATATAAAGAAAACATTAGAATTAACAAAAGAACAAGCTGGTTTAAAAGATGCTTATGAAATATATCAAGTATATAAAAATGTTTTAGATGATATAAATGCGGCAAAAGAAATGTGCAAAGACCCAGATATGAGTGAATTTGCTAAAGAAGAATTAAGTAGTTTAGAAGAAAAAAAATCAGATTTAGAAAAACAAATAGAAATATTATTATTACCTAAAGATCCAAATGATGGAAAAAATGTAATTGTTGAAATTAGAGGTGCAGCAGGTGGAGATGAAGGAAATATATTTGCTGGTGATCTATTTGATATGTACAAGAAGTATTGTGAGAATCAAGGTTGGAAAATAGAAATACTTGAAGAAGAAAAATCTGATGCTGGTGGATATTCTTTAATTAGTTTTTTAGTAAAAGGTGATAATGTTTATTCAAAACTAAAATACGAAAGTGGAGCACATCGAGTTCAAAGGGTGCCAGTTACAGAAACACAAGGAAGAGTTCATACATCTACATCAACAGTGCTTGTAATGCCAGAAGCAGAAGAAATAGATTTTGATCTTGATATGAATGAAGTAAGAATAGACATTACAAGAAGTAGTGGATGTGGAGGTCAGGGAGTAAATACAACAGATTCAGCAGTAAGACTTACTCATATACCAACAGGGCTAGTTGTTTACTCTCAAACTGAAAGAAGTCAAATTAAAAATAAAGAGAAAGCTATTAAAATATTAAAAACACGTTTATATGATTTAAAAACTCAAGAAAGAGAAAAAGAGTTAGGTGCGGAAAGAAAAAGCAAAATTGGTACAGGTGATCGTTCTGAAAAAATAAGAACTTATAATTATCCGCAAAACAGAGTTACCGATCACAGAATTGGTTTTACTTTAAATACGCTTGATAGAGTTATGAATGGTGATATTGGTAAAGTAATAGAAGCTTTAATAGTTGAAGATCAAAATAGAAAATTAAGAGGGGATAATATAGTTTAAGCTATATTTTTTCTTTATATTTTTGTATAATAAAATTGGTGAAAAAAATGAATGAAATAGAATATTTAAAAAAATACTTGCCAAGTGATAAATTAGAGGACGGAATTAAAAGGTTAAATAATGGAGAACCAGTTCAATATATAGTTGGAAATGTTGATTTTTATGGTTATAAAATTAATGTTAACAAAAATGTATTAATACCAAGATTTGAAACTGAAGAATTGGTATTTAAAACAATAAATTTAATAAAAAAAAATTTAAATGAAAATATTAAAGTTTTAGATATAGGAACAGGTAGTGGATGTATTTCTATAGCATTAAAAAAAGAAATTCCAGGTTTAGATATAACAGCTGTTGATATATCTGAAGATGCATTAGTGGTAGCCAAAAATAATGCTTTAGAAAATAATTGTGAAATAAATTTTATAAAAAGTGATTTATTTAATAATATAGATGATAAATACGATTTAATTATAAGTAATCCACCATATATAAGTTATGATGAGCAGATAATGGATATAGTTAAAAAAAATGAACCTCATCTAGCTCTTTATGCAAAAAATAATGGACTTTATTTTTATGAAGAAATAATTAAAAATTCTAGTAATTACTTAAATGATAAAAATATTATTGCTTTTGAGATAGGATATTTACAGGCAAATGAAATAAAAAAAATGGCTCATAAATATTATCCGAACTCAAACATAATAATTGAAAAAGATATGCAAGAAAAAGATAGATTTGTATTTATTATTAATTTGTAAACTATATGTAATATATAATTATTGTTTATTGACAATAAAATGTATATATAGGATAATGACTATAGTAAAGGAAAATTGAAAATGAATGAAATTCAAAACGGAGTAAAAAATAAAAAAGGAAATACAGTAAAATTAGTATTAATAATCGTTTTATTGATTTTATTAATAGCTAGTATGAGTTTTACAGTATATGATAAATTCATTAAAAAAGATAATACAGTAAATAATCAACAAACAGAAGAAAAAGATAATACCAAAAATGATACAGTAATTGATAAGAATAAAATAACTTTTAAAGGTGTACAAAATGATCATATAGATGGTGGTGTATCTAAAAGTTTTTTTGAAACTAATAGTGGATATGTTAGAATAATTTCGGATGATTTAAATTTAAATATAGAGTTTTACAATCCAACTTTAGAATTTGATGATGAAGACAAAGTAAATGTTAAAGATTATCAATCATTAAATAAATATTTGTTAAATACAATAAAAGTAAAATTTGATAATTGTCCGACTAATGGTGAACTAAGATGTTCAATAGATGGTGGAATTGTAGTACATGATAATATTATAACTTTTGCCTACAATAGACACTCAGATTATGATAATAAAACAGTATATTATTTAAAATCAGTTGATTTGGATGGAAACTTAATATTTGAAGTTGAAATACCTGGCTTTGTGTATGAAATAGATTACAAAGATGGATTATATTATGTATTTGATCGTAATTTAATATGGAAAACATATGACAAAACAGGTCAATTAAAAAATGGTAATGTTTACGAAACAGTAACTTATAGACGTGCTATAGAATTTTCTGAATATGGTGATGATGATAAAATATATACAATTGATGCAATAATTGCTTTAAATAATGACAATACATTTAATATATTTGAACCTCAATTTAATTGGAATAATATTTATTATGGAACATATACAAAAACAGGTAATAATATAGTATTTAACAATTTTAAAGTATTTCTTACTGGAGATGCAAAAGAAATTGATGTAAAAGATAAAACTGCAAAAGCGACATTAAAAAATGGTAGTCTAATTATAAATGAAAAAGAATATAAATTAGTTAAATAAAAAAGTAATTCTATTTACTAGAATGCTTTTTTTTTGATATACTATTTAAGGTGGTTCATATGCGTGATAAATTAAAACTTTTACTAGAGCAAATTCATTTTCCAATAAATTATTATAATTATTTTGGAAATGGAAATTTAGTTAAAATAATATCAAATAAAAATAAAGATTCATATATTTTTGTTGTACAGTTAGAAAATATATTACCTACTGACGTATATGATTTATTCTTAAAACATTTAAAAGAAAAATATAGTGAATTCAAATATATAAGTACAAATATAGAAGTATTAAACAAAGATAATACATTAATAAATGAATATTATAAATATGTTATAAATGAAAATAAAAAACAAAATCCTTTATTAGAAAGTTTTATTAACTATAAAACAGTTTTAGATAAAAATACATTTAGTATAGAATGTGCAAATATAGCAGAAAAAATGAAACTAGATACTATAAAAGAAGATTTACAAAAAACATTTTCTTCAGCTGGATTTGGTAATTTTGAAATAAAGATAAATATTAATGATACTCTTAATGAGAACTTATTAGAAGAAGTAAAACAGAGTTTAGTTATAGAAGTTCCAAAACAAGAAGAAGTAAAAATTGAACAACCTATTAAAAATAGTAAATTTAATCCAATGCATAGGAAAGTAAAAACTGAAGATAGTCCTAATGTTGTTTTAGGTAGAACTATTGATAGTACAATAACTAGTATAAAAAACATTAAAACAGAAATAGACAATGTAACAATAGAAGCAAATGTGTTTGGTATAGATTATTTTGAATCCAGCAAGTCCAATTTTAAAATAATTACACTTAAACTTACAGACTTTACAGATAGTATGTATTGCAAAATCTTTACCAAAGATGATGAAGAATATAATTCATTAAAAAGTAAACTAAAACAAGGTAAATTCTATAAAATAAGTGGATATACAAAAAATGATATATATTCTAAGGAACTTGTATTAAATGCAAGAGATATAAATATTGTTGATAAAAAAGTTGAAAAAAGAAAAGATAATGCAGAAGTAAAAAGAGTTGAATTACATGCACATACCATGATGAGTCAAATGGATGGCTTAACAAAACTTGATTTGGGTAAACATACATGTGAACTTGTAAGTAGAACAATGGAAATGGGATATAGAGGAGTTGCTATTACAGATCATAATGGCTGCCAAGCATTTCCAATAGCATATGGAATAATAAATTCATATAATAAAAATCTAAAAAAACAATTAAAACAAGAAAAACAACAAATAGAAGATAAACTTAAAGCTGGAGATTTTGAAGAACCAAAAGAAGAATTAGAAAAGAAATTAGAAGAAATAAATCTAAAAATACAAAATCCACCAATATTTAAAGGACTTTATGGTACAGAATTAACACTTGTTGATGATACAGTAAATATAGTAGTTAGACCATCTGATTTACCACTTTCAGAAACCACTTATGTTGTATTTGATACAGAAACAACTGGATTTAATGTAGCAGGAGAAGATCAAATGATTGAAATAGGTGCTGTTAAAATATGTGATGGTAATATAATAGATAGATTTGATGAATTAATAGATCCAAAAAGACATATACCAGATAAAATTACAGAACTAACATGTATTACAGATGAAATGGTAAAAGGCAAAGACGATGAAGAAACCGTAACAAAAAGATTTTTAAAGTGGGCAGATGGTTTACCTATGGTAGCTCATAATGCCAAATTTGATATTTCGTTTATAGAAATGTCTATGAAAAAATATAACCTTGGAGAATTTAAAAACACAGTAATAGATACACTAGAATTATCAAGAACATTAGATCAAGGATTTGCTCGTCATAGTTTATCAGCTTTGGTAAAAAGATATGATGTACCTTGGGATGAAGATGCTCACCATAGGGCAGATTACGATGCAGAGGGAACTGCATACGTATTCCATAAAATGTTACAAAAATTAATCGCACAAAACTTCAAAAAAATAAGTGATTTAGATATCCTAATATCAAAAGATGAAATACATAAATTTGGTAGAACTTTCCATTTTAATGCAATTGCCATTAATAAAAAAGGCTTAAAAAACCTATTCAAAATAATATCACTTGCTAATACTGTATATTTATATAAAACTCCAAGAATTCTTAGAAGTAAATTAGAAGAATTAAGAGAAGGATTATTAATAGGTAGTGGTTGCTATGAATCTGAGGTTTTCATACAAGCAAGAAGTAAAGAAGGACAAGAATTAACTAATATAATTAATTTTTATGATTATGTAGAAGTTCAACCAAAAGAAGTATACAATCATTTAATTCAAACTGGAGATTTTAGTGGTGAATTAGAACTTGAAAACCATATTAAAAAAATAATAGAAGAAACCAAAAGTGCAGGTAAAATAATAGTTGCTACAGGAGATGTACATCATTTTGATAGAGAAGATAAAATCTATAGGCAAATTATTGTTAATCAAAAAGTACCAGGTGGTGGTAGACATCCACTAGCTAAAAATAGTATTAAAGAAATCCCATCACAACACTTCAGAACTACAGAAGAAATGTTAGAAGATTTTAGCTTTTTAGGACATGATCTGGCTTATGAAATAGTTGTTGAAAATACAAATAAAATATTAGATATGTCAGAAGAAATAGAAGTAATAATAGATACAGGTGGAATACCATTTTCTCCTAGAGTTAAAAGTGATGATGGAAAATCATACCTGGATTGTCCAAGAGTAGTAACGGATTTAGTTTATTCTAAAGCTGCAGATTGGTATGGAGAAAATCTTCCATACAATATAGAAGAAAGAATAGCAAAAGAATTATATGGGGACATTGTTTATAAATGTTGGAAAGAACAAATAAAAGAAAAAAATCCTGATATAGATGAAGAAAATTTAAATAAAGAAGCATTTTTAAATTTACATAGGAATATACTAGAGGGATTTGATTCAGTAAAAGAAACAATCAAAAATTATTTAAACAATCATTGGAATATAGAAGATGGCGAAAAAACAGAAGAAAATGTAACAAAAAAAATGAAGAAAGAACTTGGTGGAATAATAGGTGGTGGATTTGATCCTATATACCTAATTGCACAAAGACTTGTAAAACACTCAAATGATGATGGATATTTAGTTGGTTCCCGTGGTTCAGTTGGTTCATCTTTTGTAGCAACCATGATGGGTATAACAGAAGTAAACCCTTTACCAGCTCATTATCGTTGTTTAAAATGTAAAACTAGTTTATTTAATGACGAAGATGGAAATCCATTAGGAGCTAATTATTCAAGCGGATTTGATCTTCCAGATAAAACTTGTCCAAATTGTAATGAAAAAATGTATAAAGATGGTCAAGATATGCCATTTGCCACATTTCTTGGATTTAATGCAGATAAAGTTCCTGATATAGATCTTAACTTTTCAGATTTAAATCAAGCTTCAGCACATGATTATACAAAAGTATTATTTGGTGTAGATAATGTTTATAGGGCAGGAACAATTGGTACTGTTGCAGAAAAAACAGCATTTGGTTTTGTAAAAGGATATTGTGAAGATAAAGGAATATCTATGCGTACAGCAGAAGTAGAAAGACTTGCGGCAGGATGTACAGGGGTAAAAAGAACAACAGGTCAGCATCCAGGTGGAATAGTAGTTGTTCCAGATTATATGGATGTATCCGATTTTACCCCATTTCAATTTCCAGCAGATGATCCAAAATCAGCTTGGAGAACAACACACTTTGATTATCATGCAATTGATCAGGATTTATTAAAACTTGATATACTAGGACACTCAGATCCAACTCAATTACGTATGATACAAGATTTAACAAAAATGGATATATTAACTGTACCACTTGATGATAAAGATACAATGAGTATATTTACTTCAACAAAAGCTTTAGGAGTAACTAATGAACAAATTATGTGTAATACAGGTACACTTGGAATACCAGAATTTGGAACACCATTTACAATTGGAATGGTAGCAGAAACAAAACCAACAACTTTTGCAGAATTAATTAAAATATCAGGTTTATCTCATGGTACAGATGTATGGCTTGGGAATGCACAAGAATTAATAAAAAATAATATAGTTCCATTTAAAGAGGTTATAGGCTGTCGTGATGATATTATGGTTTATCTTATGTACCATGGAGTAGCACCTATAAAGGCATTTAAAATAATGGAATTTGTACGTAAAGGAAAAGCAAGTAAAGATCCTGAAACTTGGGCAGGTCATAGAAAAACAATGGAAGAGGCAGGAATTGAAGAATGGTTTATAGATTCTTGTCAAAAGATAAAATACATGTTCCCAAAAGCACATGCTGCAGCATATGTAATAAGCGCCTTTAGAATTGCATGGTATAAAGTACATATGCCGGTATACTTTTATGCATCTTGGCTTACATCTAAAGCAACCGATGTAGATGTTGAAAGTATGATATCTGGTTATGATACAATAAAAAATAAAATTATAGAAATACAAAATAAAGGTTATGATGCTACTAATAAAGAAATGGGACAATTAGAAAGTTTAAAAGTATGTTTGGAGGCAACAGCTCGTAATATTAAATTTTTACCAGTTGATTTAAATAAAAGTTTAGCTACAGTATGGGGAGTTAAAGATGATTTATCTATATATCCACCTTTTTCATCAATAGATGGGTTGGGTGATACAGTTGCTCAAAATATAGTTGAAGAAAGAGAAAAGAAAGAATTTATAAGTATAGAAGATTTACAAAAAAGAGCGCGCATTTCATCAACATTAATTGAAAAAATGAAATTAATGGGTATACTTGATGGTATGCCAGAATCTAGTCAGTTAACTTTATTTTAGTTTGTTGTATGTTGTAAATAAATAGGAGGACATATGAAAGAACAAAATGAAGTATTATGCAGTGTGATATATGATTCAATTGATTTATTTGTTGATTTTAAGAAAAAAGGTTATGTATATGGAAAACATATAACCAATGATGATAAAGTAGTTATTTCACTTTATTTATCATTAATATCGAATAATCCAATTATTAATAAAATAATGAATAATTTTAATTACAAATATAAAATAAATTTAGAAAAAAATAATCTAACAGTAGATGAATATTATGATTATTTTATAAAATATTTTTATAAGTTTCTAAAATTTAATAATTTCAATGCATATACAACTTATGGTGAATTTATGGAAATGTTACTTAATACTGGAGTGATTGAAATATTAAATACAGAGTATGAATTTAATCATGTAAAATTAAAAAAGTACTTTGAAAAAAGAAACAAATATACTAAAATTATTACTAAAAAAAGATAAATCTATTTAAAACTATAGATTTATTTTTTTTGATATGTTAAAATTAAAGTTAGGTGATACTATGTTAGAGGATATAAGATTATCATTAGACAATAATTTAAATTTAACAAGAGAAGTAAAAGCAAGGCTATTTGAACTAATTGTTATATTTAATAATAAATTTCCTAGTGTTGATTTAAGTAATCTAAATAAAAGAATAAAAACGTTAAAAATAGAAAAAAACGATAATTTTTTAAATAAAGATATTTCTATGTATGACTTTAGAACAAATATATTATATTTAAATACAAAAGAAATGGAAAAACAATATGATATAAGACATGTTTTAATGTTTGAACTTTTAAACATAATAACTTCAAATAACTTTAGTATGGGATTTAATACAGATGGAAGATTAGAAGCTTTAAATGTTGGATATACTGAAGTACTTGCAAACTATTTAGTAGGAAATAATGGAGAAGTTCAAATATTTCCAGAAGAAGCAACAATGGCAAACATAATAACAACAGTAGTTGGTTTTGATAACATGTTTAATGCATATGTAAACAATGATTCAAGAATTTTACTAAAAAAATTAGTAGAAGCGGGGGTAAATTTATAATGGAAAATGGATTTTATAGTTCAATGGCTTTAGCTAATACAAGATTAAAGGAAAAAAGAAGTGGAAATGTTAGTATTAGTTATACACAAACATTACAATCACTTTTAAGTTTATTTAATGAAGAACAAATTAAAAAAATTTCAGAATGGATACCAACAAATGGAAAAACAATAGATATAACAGAAGATTTATCTGGATTTAAATCATATACAGAACAAAAAGAAAAAAAATCTAAAACTATATAAAAGGCTTATAGCCTTTTTTGTATAATATAAAACAATAAAAACATAATAAAAATGGTGATTTATGATGTATTATGCAAAGTATTTTTTTATAACATCGATCATAGGATTTATTATAGAATCAGTAGTGTGTGGAAACTTTAAAGGAAACAGTGGTATATTATATGGTCCATGGACAGTTGTTTATGGTTTTGGATCAGTTTTAATATTGCTAATCAATAAAATCGTTTCCAAAAACATTAAAAATAAAGTATTAAAAATAATTTCCTTATTTATAATTTCAACTATTTCATTAACTATACTTGAATTGTTTGGTGGAATACTAATAGAAAAAATATTTGGTATAGTATTTTGGGATTATTCTGATTGTAAATATAATATAGGAAAATATATATGTTTAGAAATGTCATTGTTGTGGGGAATAGCTTCAATAGCTTTTATATATTTATTAAAACCATTAATAGATAAAATAATAAAATATATTCCAAATATAGTAATATATATACTAATTTTTTTAATACTATTAGATTTAATAACAACACTATTTTTAAAATTAGTTTTTAATAAGAAATAAAGATTGATTTTTATTTCTTTTTTATCTATAATATCACATAGAGGTGGGAACGTATGTTAAAAAAAGAATATAAAAATATAACTATTTTATTTATAATTTTAACTTTAATGATATTAATTCCAACTGGATTTAATATGTTTGGATCCGACACAGATTGGATAAATCAACATACAGTATTCCCAGAATATTTAAGACAATTATTTTATGATACTAAAACATTAATTCCTAACTTTTCACTAAATTATGGTGCGGGTCAAAATATTTTTAATATAGCTTACTATGGCTTATTAAATCCAATAATACTTTTATCATACTTGTTTCCATTTATAAAAATGACTCATTATATTATGGGAATAAGTATTATTATATTATATATATCAACATTCTTATTTTATAAATGGCTTAGAAATAATAAATATTCACAAAAAGTAGCGCTTATAACATCAATTATTTTTATAACTTCAGGTCCTTTAGTATTTCAAATGCATAGACACATAATGTTTGTAAACTATATGCCTTTTTTACTTCTAGGTCTTATAGCTGTTGATTCATATATAAATAAAAATAAAAAAATACTACTTATAATAAGTTCATTTTTAATGATTATGACAAGTTTTTATTATAGTGTAGGTGGAATATTAGTTCTTATAATTTACTTTATATTTAAAAAAATAAAAGTTAGAAAAAAAATTGATATGAAACAATTTTTAAAAGATTTGCTTATCTTTATTTTATACATATTTGTATCTATATTAATGAGTTCAGTATTAATATTACCAGTATTTTATACGATATTACAGACAAGAAATACTGGTACATACAATATATTTAAATTACTAATAATAAATGTTAATCCAACAAAAATATTATATGGAGCTTACTCTACAGGATTAACTTGTATTGCATTTATTTCAGTGCTATGGTTTGCTTATGTAAAGAAAAAAAACTTTAAATTTCTAGGTATATCATTGCTAATATTGTTTTTTGTGCCAATATTTACATGTTTATTAAATGGTGGATTATATTTTAGAGCCAAAGTATTTATACCATTTATACCTCTTATATGTTTAATAATAGGGACTTTTATAAAAAATTTAACTGAAAATAAAATAAATATAGAAAAATTAATAATATTTTTATTATTTGCGAATATCATTGTTTTAGCTAGTAGAACAGATTCAATAATATATTATTTAGATTTCTTTACATTCTTATTAATTCTAATTATTTATAATAAATTTAGAAAAGAACTTATTGTTTACATACCAGTTGTATTATTAAGTATATTTTCTGGATTTTATATGAATTTTACTGAAGATTATGTTAGTTATAAAAAATATGATGAAATATTTAATATAGACGAAAGTTTATTAGATAATTATGATACTAATTATAGAGTTAATAATTTAGTTAATTCAAATTATACAGTAAATAAAATATATAATTCAAAATATTATACAACAAATATATATTCATCAACATATAATAATTATTATTATAATTTTGTTAGAAACGAATTTAAACAAGCCAACCCATATTATAATAGTTTTATGTTAGGATCAACAAACAACATATTATTTGATACATATATGGGAAATAAATATATAATATCAAAATCTAACCCTGGAAATAAATATAATTTAATAAATGAGAAAAATGGAATTAGTTTATATGAAAATAACAATGCTTTTTCTATAGGATTTGTTAATAACAACTTAATGAGTGAAGAAGAATATAACAAATTAACTTATCCATATAATATAGAAGCTTTACTTAATTATGTAATAGTTAACAAAGATGTAGAACAAGAATATAAGTCAAAAATAGAAAAAGTAGATTTAAAATATTCATATACAAAAGAAGGTCTAAAACTAAGAAAATCTAATACTAGATTTACTGTAAATGTTGAAGAAAAAGGAAAAATTAATATTTATTTAAGAACACCATTAAAAAATAAGATTTTACTTATCGATTTTAATGGTACAAAGCCAAACAGTTGTACACAAAAGGAAGTATCAATAACAATAAATGGAATAAAAAACAGTATAACATGTGATAAATGGATTTATCCAAATCAAAATGAAACATTCCATTATGTTATTTCAGAAGAAAATTTGGAAAGTTTAACTGTTGAATTTTCTAAAGGAAATTTCATGATAGAAAATTTAAATGTATACGTTTTAGATTATAATGAAATTATAAAAAATTATGATAAATTAAATATAACTAAAATAAAAAATAATACAATAGAAGGCAACATAAATGTTACAAATGATGGATACTTTAATTTAACAATTCCATATGATAAAGGATTTACAATTTATGTAGATGGCACAAAAACAAATTATGAATTAGTAAATAAGTCATTTATAGGATTCCCAATATCAAAAGGAAGTCATGATATAAAAATAGTTTATACATCACCTTTATTAAAAACAGGTAAAATATTATCAATAATAGGAATTATAATATTACTTGGAATAATAGGGAAAGAAGTAGAAAATAAAAAGCTATTAAAACTAAAAAAAGTTTGAAATTAATTTAAATTATGATATAATACATATTGATTAAAGGTTATGACGAAAAAGTAGTAGTAAAATAAGTTATATATAGAGAACTAATGTTGGTGGAAATTTAGTAATAACATTTTATGAATTCATTTTCTGAACTTTATAATGAAAAGTTATAACGGTAACGCGTTTTAGTTAAGAAGGTAGCTTTTGCTATAAATTAAGGTGGTACCACGTAATCACGTCCTTATTAGGATGTGATTTTTTTTAGGAGGAAAATATGAGTAATGAAGAAATATTAAATAGTCTTGAAGAAGAAGTAAAACAAGCAAAAACAAATAATGAATTAAATGAAATAAGAATAAAGTATTTAAGTAAAAAGGGAACAATAAGTTTGTTAACAAGTAAAATTGCAACACTTCCTGTTGAAGAAAGAAAAGAATTTGGTTCAAAATTAAATGAATTAAAAAATAAAGCAACATTGATTATAGAAGAAAAAAAGAATAAAATTGATACAGAAGAGTTGAATAAAAAACTTGAAAGTGAAAGTATTGATATAACTTTACCATCAACTAAAATACCAGTTGGAGCACCTAACATACTTGAAAAAATAGTTGAAGAAATAGAAGATGTTTTAATGTCTATGGGATATGATGTAGTAGATGGACCAGAAATAGAAGAAGATAAATTTAATTTTGAATTATTGAATATTCCAAAAGGACATCCAGCGAGAGATGCACAAGACACATTTTATATAAAAGATGAAGAAATATTATTGCGTAGTCAAACATCTCCAGTTCAAGCTAGAACTATGCTAGAAGGAAAGGGTGTAACACCAATTAGAATGATTTGTCCAGGTAAAACATTTAGAAGAGATGATGATGACGCAACCCATTCACATCAATTTATGCAAATAGAAGGTTTGTTAGTTGATAAAAATGTTAGTTTATCAGATTTAAAAGGAACTATAGACTTTATTGTAAAGAAAATATTTGGTGATGACTGTAAAACTAGATTTAGACCAAGTTATTATCAATTTACAGAACCATCAGTAGAAACGGATATAAGTTGTTTTAATTGTCATGGTAAAGGTTGTAATATATGTAAAAATACTGGCTGGATAACAGTAGCAGGTGCAGGTATAGTACATCCAAATGTATTAAAAAACTGTGGATATGATCCTAATGAATGGACAGGATTTGCATTTGGGTTTGGTGCAGAGAGACTTGCTATGCTAAAATATGGAATAAATGATATAAGAGTATTTTATACAACGAATTTAAAAGAAACAAAATTATTTGATAGAAAGGAGGCATAACATGATTAGTTTAAGTTGGGTAAAAGATTATATTGATTTAGAAGGTGAAGATTTAAAAGAACTTGCTGTCAAAATAACTAAAGCTGGAATAAATATAGAAAAAGTGATATCTAATCATATTGATAATTTAGTTATTGGTAAAGTAGTAGAATGTGTAGAACATCCTGATAGTGATCATTTACATGTTTGTAAAGTTGATGTTGGAAGTGAAATATTACAAATAGTGTGTGGTGCTAAAAACGTAAGAGAAAATTTGAAGGTTATGGTCGCACTTCCAGGTGCAATTTTACCTGGTAATTTCGAAATTAAAAAAGGAAAAATACGTGGTGTAGAATCAAATGGTATGTTATGTGCTTTATATGAACTTGGATTAGAAGAAAAAAACGATGAAACTTATGCAAAAGGTATATATGAATTAGATAATAATGCTCCCATCGGAGAAAATCCTATAAAATATTTAGGTTTGGAAGACACTTTATATGAATTAGATGTTCATAAACATAGAAATAATGACTGTTATTATCACATAGGATTTGCTTATGAAATAGCTGCAATATTAAATAAAAAAGTAAATATTCCATCAAACCAAGCAACTCCAATTAATGATGATATTAAAGACCATTTTAATTTAAAAGTAGAAACCAATAAATGTCCATATTATTTAGCTAAAATGGTTACAAATGTTGAAATAAAAGAATCTCCAGATTTTATAAAAAGAAGATTAATAGCTGCAGGAATGCGTTCTATAAATAATGTTGTGGATATTTCAAATTATGTTATGTTAGAATTTGGACAACCATTACATTTCTTTGATAAAGATAAATTAGGAAATAATATAGTAGTAAGAGATGCTAAAGAAAATGAAATGATAACAACACTTGATGGCAAAGAAAGAATTTTGACACCAAATGATATAGTAATAACAGATGGAAGTAAACCTGTATGTATTGCTGGTGTAATGGGTGGAGAAAATACTGAAGTAGATAATAACACAAAAAATATTTTAATAGAAAGTGCTATATTTGATGCTACAAGTATAAGATATACTGCTTCAAATTTGAATTTAAAAAGTGAAGCTTCAATTCGTTATGGAAAAGGTTTAAATTATGAATATACAATTCAAGCTATAGAAAGAGCTTGTTACTTATTAGAAAAATATGCAAATGCAAAGGTACTTTCTGGTACTATAAAATATGATGTACTTCCTAAGGCTCCTAAAAAGGTTGAATTTACAAATGAAGATATTAATTCAATGTTAGGAATAAAGATTAGTTTAGAAGATGTTGAATTAGAATTAAATAAACTTGGATTTGAATATGAACTAAAAGACAATAAATTTATTGCCACTATTCCAAATAGAAGACTTGATATAGATCCAAATATAAATGATATAGCAGAAGAAATTGGAAGGTTATATGGATATCATAATTTGGTTTCAACACTACCAGTTGCAGAAATAAAAAAAGGCGAATATAAGGGCGATGTAAAATATAGAAAAATTATTTCAAAACGTCTTAGAAGTTTGGGAATAAATGAAGCAAAAACTTATACATTAGTATCACCTGAAATGGCTAAATTGTTTAAATATGAAGAAAAAGAAAACATTGTTTTACCAAACCCGATGAGTGTTGATAAATCAGTTATAAGAACTAGTATAATTTCATCACTTTTAAATGTTTATGAATATAATAAAGCAAGAAAAGTGAAAGATATTTTATTATATGAAATAAGTAAAACATATGATAAAACATTAACAGAAGAAACAAAGATTGCTATATTAATGAAAGGTAACTATATTTCTAATAATTGGAATAATAATACCATTAAAGTTGATTTTTATTTAATAAAAGGAATAATAGAAAATTTACTAGATTATTTAGGATTTAAAAATAGATATTCATTTAATAAAAATGCAATACCAGATTTGCACCCAGGCGTATGTGCAGAAATTTTACTAGACAGAGAAAGAATAGGTATAGTTGGTAGAGTTCATCCATCATTACAAAAAGATGAAATATATGTAGCTGAGATATCATTAAATAAATTGATGAAATCTATTAAACCAATTAAATTTAAACCTGCATCTAAATATCCAGAAGTTGTTAAAGATTTAGCATTCATTGTTGATAAAAATACAACTGCTCAAGATTTAATGAATCAAATAAAGAAGTCTGGCGGAAGACTATTGACTGATATTGATGTTTTTGATGTATATATGGGTGAAAATATAGGTGAAAATAAAAAATCAATTGCATTTACACTTACATTTAGTGATCCAACTCGTACATTAAACGATACAGAAGTAACTGATATTTTTGATAAAATTATAAAAGAAGTACAAGAAAAATGTAATGCTAAAATAAGGGATAACTAAATAAAAAAATGATATAAAAACTTTACAATGATTTACGTAAAAAAATGATTTTTTGATCATTTTTTTTTTAATACTTTAAAATTTCATTTTATTATTATATACTTAACATGGAGGGATAAAAAATGAAACAAAATAAGATTTTAATTGTAGTAGCAGTAATTTTAAGTGCTGTAGTTTTAAGTTTAGGTGGATATTTAATTTATGACAAAGCAAAAAATTCTGATTTAAGTAAACCAAGTAATAATGAAAAAACTGAGGATAAAACTCAAATCAAAACAGAAGATAAGAATATAGTTTTATCAGAAAGTGATAAAATTAATGATAATAAAAAATTAGAACAAATAATTAAACCATTATTGACAGTTATGCCAGAGTCTATGAATGACTTAAAAAACAAAACAAATTTAATTGGTTCTAAAAAGGATAAGATGAAATTTTTATGGGAATTAATATTAATTGATGATTCAATTAACAAAGATAAAGATTCTAGAGAAACAGGAAGTCTTGATGTGAACGTATCAGATTTTATAAAAGAGTATAAAGACATATATAATGAAGTAATAACTGAGAATGACATTTCAAAGGAATATACTATAAAAAATGGAGTTATATATGGTAGTTATACTACAGGATTTATACAAGAATTTGTTTTAAAAGCAGAAGAAATAAATAAGCTTGAAAATGGTAATTATCAACTAAAAATATCATTAATAGCTGCGTTAGATGAAAATGGAAATTCTAATTTGGATACAATAGAAAAATATAAGAGTAACGAAGTATTAAGTTATCCAGAAAATGTTAAATATGGTAACTTATTAATTGAATATAACAAATCTAATAATGTTAATTACTTGGTTAATATTACATTTGAAAAATAATTGTATAAGTTTCAATATGTTGGTTAGTTAAATAGGTAAGTGCAATTTCTATTTAAATATTATAATTACAAGGTAAAATGCAATTTTTATCTTGTTTTTTTATTAAAATAAGATATAATAATTGACGAAAAAAGTATATATTAAATATCATTAAAAGACTAAATGCAAGTTTTAAAATTATAATTAAAAAAGTTGCATTTAACTTTTTAAAGAACAATTTTTTAGCTTGACTTTACAAAACAACAAATAAATGTTAGAATAACAAGAACAAATATTTAAAAGGGGAGTTTTATATGAAAAGTATGTGTGATAAATGTAATTTTAAATCATGTTGTGAAGAAGAAAAAAAACAAATAAATTTAAAAGAAGTAAGTAGTAATCAAGTTATTATGGGATTAATAGAGACAATTACTAAAATAGCAACCATGAATCCTGAAGAATTAATAAAATTAGAAGATTTTATAATTAATAATTCTATTTCACTTGATGAAAAAGATGGTATATTTATAGTAGAAGCATTTAATAAAAAATATAAATTTAGAAAAATATCATCAACCTTTATTAAAGAACTAAGTATTTTTTTTGAATTAGAATCGGATGAAAGATATGGTAAATGTCATTCTAAATCATTAGAACTTGTTTTGATAATTCCTAATAGTAAGATAGTTACAGGATACATAACTGAAAATAATTTGCACCTATTACATTCAATAATTGTTTCAACAGAATTAAATGGCGATTATGTTTATGATTGGACAAAAAACTTAATAATGAGTAAAGATGAGTATTATAAACTAAATAAATTTAAAGTATTAAGTGAAATAACTAAAGATGAAATAATTTATGATAAAGAAAATTATGAAGATTTATTAGTAAACAATATATGTATAAAACCATATTTAGTTTTTAGAAATGAAATCGTAAAAGAAATAGAAACTAAAAAATATATCAAGCATTTATAATAATTTAATATATTTTAATAGGTGATATAAATGAAAGAAAATAAAACATGTAAAGATTGCAATTTATATGATTTAATATGTAAAGATGAAATTACTCCTTTATATGATCAAAAACAAACATTAGAAGAACAAGTAGTTGTTGAATTAGAAAAATTTACTATGTTTAATTATAGTACATCAAAATACATAATTGATGATTATTATAAAAATTTAAGCAAATACAGATTTAAACTTAGACCTGCTAAAATTGAACATGAATATTTTTTTGTATCAAAACCAGGACTATATAAATTTAGTAAAATATCTGACTTTATAGATAATAAATACTATGATGAGTTAACATCGGAATTAAGATATAAAAGATGTCATTCTCGTTCAATAATGCTTTGTAAAGAAATACAAAGTTCTTCAGTATTAACAGGATATATAAATGGAACACATACTCATGTATTGCATTCAGTATTAGAGGTTGAATCTTTTAACACAAAGTATATATATGATTGGACAAAAAATTTAATCCTTAAGTCAAAAGATTATATTGATTTAACTAATTATGAAGTTATTTCTAGAGTAACACACGATCAATTAATTAGCGATATTGAAATAATTGAATTACTAAATTTAGAAGAATGTTTAAAAAAATATTTATTATTTAGAAACGAAATAGTAAAAGATTTTAAAAAAAAGACATTACATTTATAATGTCTTTTTTTTGACTTTTTCACCAGTTATTTGATTTTTTCCGTTATTTTTTCCTACATACATTAGTATATCTGCCTCATCGACAATTTTAGTTATATCATCTTCACCAGAAAATTCTTTGACTCCAATTGTTGCAGTAGCATGTATTGTTTTACCGCGATATTTAAATTTTGATGAATCAATTTTGTTTCTAATATCTTCAGCTATTTTAAGAGATTTATCAATGGGTGAATTTGAAATAATTAAAAATTCATCCCCACCATATCTAACAACTAAATCATTTTCTGAAGTGGTATTTAAAAATATTTTAGAAACTTCTTTTAAAATAAAGTCACCTGCGTTATGACTATAATTGTCATTTATTTGTTTAAAATTATCTAAATCAACCATGATTGCAGTTCCTTTTTTATTTTTTCTAATAAATTCATTTATTTCTAAATTAAGACCTTGCATATTTAATGCATTTGTTCTTGGATCGATTATAGCGTTTCTAATTTCATTAGAAACGTCAATATATTGATATAATGAATATTTTTTATCTTCCATTGATATATCAGAAATGCTATATTTAAAATAGTCAGAATTCATCTTAATAAGTTTTGAGGTGCCAGGATTATTATTTGTTTTATTTAATAAAGTTATAGCTTTTTTATTATTGTAATAAATAATATTATCATTATTTTTAATCAATATATAATTATCTTTTAAATTTTCCAAAATAGTTTTGTATAAAGTTAAGTTTTCCATATTATCCCCCCAGTTATCTACAATAACACTAACATAATGTTAGATAAAACAATATCAACATAATTATTGTATGTGATTTTTTTTAATAATATTAAATAATATAAAATAATTTGTTTTTTTATTATATATGTTTTTTTTAAATAATTCAATATATTTTATTATATGATTAATTGATCGTGAATGATAGTTTATTTAAATTAATCTAATACTTTCATTAAATTAAAGTATTAAGAATATATTTATATAGGTGATGCCATGAAAATAATAGATGGGATTAGAAACTATGTTATTGAACAAGAATTTGAAATTAGAATTATAAATAATAAAGTAGATGTAATAAATTATAAAGACATAGGGCATTTTGATTCAAATAAAGTTATAATAAATTATTCTGATGGAAGTGTGGTTATAAAAGGAAATAATTTAGTGGTATCTAAACTTATGAATGACGAAATTTTAATTGGTGGTGAAATTAAAGGCCTAGAATTGAGGTAAACATGAAAAACAGTTTACTATACAAAATAGAAAGTAAAGTTATAATATGCGTTAAAGGAAATAACATTGAAAGATTTATACATAGATTGGTAAATAATAATATAGAATTACTAGAAATTAAACAAATAAAATATAATGAAGTAAATATTACAATATATGAACATGATTATAAAAAAGTTTTAAAGTTAAAAACAACATATGAAATTTCATTAATTGGTGAAAAAGGATTAATAAAAATAAATCATTTTTTATTAAAAAATATATATTTAATTATCTCATTTTTAATTTGTTTAATTATATTAAAGATACTTACAAACCTAATATTTCAAATAGATATTATTCATAATGATAAAGAAATTAGAAACATCATTTCAAGAGAATTAACAAGTGCGGGAATAAAAAAATATACTTTAAACAAAAAATATAATGAAATTCAAGATATAAAACAAAATATTTTAAACAAGTATAAAGATAAAATAGAATGGTTAGAAATAGAAAAAGTAGGTGTAAAATATGTAGTAAGAGTTCAAGAAAGAAGTATTATAGATAGGACTAAAGAAGATGGAAAACACAATATTGTATCCAAAAAATCAGCTATTATAAAAAAAATAAATGCAACAAGTGGAACAATTGTTAAAAGTATTAATGATTATGTAGTAGAGGGTGATATAATAATATCAGGTGAAATAAAGTTAAATGATGAAATTAAAAATTATGTAAATGCAAGTGGTACAGTGTATGGTGAAGTATGGTATTCAACAACAGTAGAATATCCTTTTACATATAAAGAAATAAAAGAAACTGGTAAGAAGAAAAATGTATATTCAATTAAATTTATAAATAAGTATTTTAATATATTTGATTTTAAAAAATATAAAACAAGTATTAAAAATGAAAAAATACTTATTTCAAATAATACATTACCTATACAATTTGTAAAATTAGAAGAAAAGGAAACAAAGGTAATAGATGACGTTTTAACAGAAGAACTAGCAATTGATAAAGCTTATGAATTGTCAGTAAAAAAGATGAAAGAAAATCTTAAAAAAGGGGAATATATAATAAAAAGCAATATTTTGAAAACTACAATAAAAGAAGATAAGGTAATACTTGAAATGTTTTTCTCTGTATATGAGGATATAACTGACTATAGAGATATAACTATAGTAGAGTCAGAATAATATTAAATCTTGAAATCTATAATTTCTTATACTATAATATAAATGGATGCCGAAATAGCTCAATTGGTAGAGCAACTGTCTCGTAATCAGTAGGTTGTAGGTTCAAGTCCTATTTTTGGCACCATTGACAAATCTGTTCGAATAGTTCGAACTTTAATATAAATAAATGTATAATTGTAAATGATGTGAGAAAAAATATAAAAAAATTATTGGAGGTAATGAAAATGAGTTCACAACAAAAAATAGATTATTTGATTGAACAACAAAAAAAATTAAAAGAATTGAAAGATGCAACATTAAAAAGTACTCAAAACAATATTGATAAAGTTGTAGAAAATACTAAAATAGATAATTCTGTTTCTAACTATAAATCACAATCAAAAATAGATGAAATAATAAAAAAAACAAGAAGAATTTAGGAATTAGACTTAATTCTTTTTCTTTTATTGTAAAACAAACAATTTTATATTATAATTAAAAAGAGATGATTTAAATGAGAAATATAGGAATATTTAACGAAACACAAGAAAAAGTCGAAACCTTAGAAGTTTTAGAACCGTTACTTACATATGCATTAGAAGTAGAGAATGTAGACAATCTTGAATTTAATGTAATCATAATTAACAATGAGGAAATTCATAAAATAAATAAAGAATATAGAGGAATAGATAGACCAACAGATGTAATATCTTTCGCATTAGAAGATTATAAAGATATAAAATATGAAAATGATTACAGAGTGTTAGGGGATATATATATATCAATAGATAAAGTAAAAGAACAAGCAAAAGAATATGGACATAGTGAAAAAAGAGAATTAGCCTTTTTAGCTGTACATGGTCTTTTACATTTACTTGGGTATGATCATATGGAAAAAGAAGATGAAAAAGTAATGTTTTCAAGACAGGAGCTGATTTTAGATGGATATGGAATCACGAAATAGTCTAAAAAAACATGGACCTAAAAGACTTATAAATAGCTTTAAATATGCAATACAAGGCCTTGTTTATGCTTTTAAAAAAGAACAAAATATGTTAATACATGTAATAATTTGTATAACTGTTATTGCGCTTGGTATATTATTAAAAATATCATATTTTGAATGGTTAATATGTTTTATATTATTTGGGCTAGTTATGTCAACAGAATTAATTAATTCAGCAATAGAAGCATTAGTAGACTTAGTAAGTCCAAATAAACATCCGCTAGCTAAAATAGCAAAAGATACTGCCTCAGCAGCAGTATTTATTTTCGCTTTAGTAGCTCTAGTATCTGGTATTTTTATATTTTTACCTAAAATACTAATGTTTATAAAATAAGGAGAAAAAAATGAAAGAAAAACTAATAAAATTATTAAATAATTCATATAGTCCATATTCGAACTATAGAGTAGCTGCAATAGTACGTATGAAAGATGGAAAAGAATTTAGTGGTGTAAATATTGAAAACTCATCATATAGTGCATGTATTTGTGCAGAAAGGAGTGCTATTGCATCTTCCATTTCATCAGGATACAAAAAAGGTGATTTTGATAAACTATATGTTATGTGCGGAGATAGTAATAAAATAAGTACTTGTTGTTTTATTTGTAGACAGGTTATTTCAGAATTTTTTAATGAAAACGATGAAATAATATGTATGGACAAACTAGGAAAAGAATTAAAATTAAAAGTTAAAGATTTATGCCCATACCCATTTACAGAGGATGATTTAAAATGAAAAGTGGATTTGTAGGATTAATAGGAAGACCAAATGTTGGTAAATCAACACTAATTAATAGTATAGTGGGTAAGAAAGTAGCAATTACATCTAATAAACCACAAACTACAAGAAATATAATACAAGGAATATATAATGATGAAGAAACACAAATAGTATTTGTAGATACTCCTGGAATACATAAACCAACACATAAACTAGGAAAAGTATTAAATAAACAAGCTTATTATAGTATTAATGATGTAGATGTTTTATTATTTTTAATAGATGGAAGTCAAAATTTAGGCCCTGGAGATAAATACATAATAGAAAAACTAAAAGAACAAAATAAACCAGTTATTTTAATAATAAATAAAATTGATAAATTTAATAAAGAACAGTTAATTTTAAAAATAAATGAATATAAAGATTTATATGATTTTAATGAAATAATACCTATTTCCGCACTTAAAAAAAATAATATAAATACTCTTATAAAAGTATTAAGAAATTATTTACCAGACAATATTAAATATTATGAAGAAGGAACAATTTCTAATAAAACAATTCCATTTATGATATCAGAAATAGTAAGGGAAAAAATATTTAATTTAACAGAAGAAGAAGTTCCACATTCAATAACTTGTATAACAGAAGGTATAAAATCAGATAAAACAAGCGCTAATATTAATGTAGCAATTATTGTAGATAGAGATTCCTTAAAAAAAATAATAATAGGGAAACAAGGTAATAAAATAAAAGAAATTGGTATATCTTCAAGAAAAGATATAGAACAGTTAATAAATAAAAAAGTATATTTAGAATTATTTGTAAAAACAATAAAAAAATGGAGAGATAAAGAAAAATATCTTCAGGAATTTGGTTATAATGATTTTGAAAACTGAATAAAAGTTTAAATAATTGCCATCATAAATTAGAAAGGTGGCTATTTATGAATAAAGAATTACTTTGGAATTTATTTAAAAAAACAGGAAAAATAGAATATTATATAAAATATAAAAAAGAGGAAAAAGATGAAAGCAGGAGACAAGTATAAACATTTTAAAGGAAAAATAGTAGAAATTGTATGTATTGCAAAGGATAGTGAAACATTAGAAGATATAGTTATATATAGAGAAGATGATAATTATTGGGCAAGAAAATATGAAATGTTTACTTCTTTAGTAGATAAAGAAAAATACCCAAATGTTAATCAGAAATATCGTTTTGAGAAGGTGAAATGATGATTGAAAAAGTAGAAGGTATTGTTATAAATGAAAAAGCGTATGGTGAAACAAGCAAAATAATTAATGTTATAACAAAAGAATATGGGATAATTGGAATAATAGCTAAAGGAGCAAGAACTTTAAAAAGTGAATTTAGAGTATCAACTGCAAAACTTAGTTATGCATATTTTAATATAATCTATAAAGAAGGAAAACTTTCTACTTTAGTAAGTGCAGATATAATTAATCCATTTAAAAGTATTATAAAAGATATAAATAAAATTAGTTATGCAGTATATATTTTAGAACTTTCAGAACAAGTTGTAAAACAAACAAATCAAAATATATTTGATCTTATGTTATCAGGATTGATTAAAATAAATGAAGGTTATGATCCACTAATAATAATGAATATTATTGAGCTTAAATATTTAGACTATTTAGGGGTTATGCCAGTACTTGATAGATGTTCGGTTTGTGGATCAACAAATAATATAGTGACATTATCTAGTGACAAGGGCGGATATGTATGTAAAAACTGTTATTCAACTGAAAAAATAATAAGCGAAAAAGCAATCAAATTAATAAGATTATTTTATTATGTTGATATATCAAAAATTTCAAAATTAGAAATAGGAGATGTATCAAAAAAAGAAATAAATGATTTTTTAGATATGTATTATGATAGATACACTGGATTATATTTAAGAAGTAAAACGTTTTTAAAAAATTTAGAAAAGGTTTAGGTGAATTATGCTTAATCATTATAAATATATAACAATTCCACTTATTACACTTGTATTATGCCAAATTATTAAATTTGGAATAGAATCAATAAAGTCAAAAAAACTAAAGTGGGGAAGATTATTTAATGGAAGTGGTGGAATGCCTAGTAGTCATACCTCATTTTCAACATCAATTACAATGCTTATGGGATTAAATTTTGGATTTGATTCACCTTTTTTTGCTCTTCCTTTAGTTTTTACACTCATAGTAGCTTATGATGCAATGGGACTTAGAATGCAAAGTGGTAAACAAGCAGAAGCAATTAATTTAATAGTAGATGAACTATTTTCAAATGATATTAAAGTTAATTTCGGAAAATTAAAAGAAGAACTAGGACATAAACCACTAGAAGTAGTGGGTGGCATAATGTTAGGTATAATAAGTGCTTTATTTTTTAATATTATAATGTAATTTATGGCAAATAACATATTCAATTATAAATATCCCTCATATTATAAACTAGATAAGGGGGATAAAAAATGTTATTTAATAAAAACTGTTGCTGCAATCGTCAAGGTGGATTTGGTTTTCCTATGAATAATGGATGCTGTCAACAACAAATGGAAGGACCAGTTATGGAACCAACAATAACAAAATGTATAGAAAAAGAATTTTATCATGAAGTTCCACATTGTTGCCCAATACATACACATGTAGTAAACAAACATATTTACACTCATACTTATACACCACAATATACATGCAGCGAAGAAAATGTAGTAGTAAATAATGATTGTGGTAGCTGTTCAGGATTAGCAGGACGTTAAAATTTATAAAAATTTCACTTTTGTGAAGTTTTTTTGTTATAATATAATAGTGTAGAGGGATAGAATGAAGATAATTGAATTAAAAAATAACAAAACATTATTAAAAGAATATGTAAAACTATGTAATTCGGAATGGGGTACTAAAAAAAGTTTATTAGAAATGAACTTATATATAGAAAAAAAAGTTAATAAAATACTAGAAGATGATAAAGTAATTAGTGTACAAGCACTAGTAAATAATGATGAACTAATTGGATTTATATCTTTATTTAAATATGATGGAGATGAAAAACGTGATTTAACACCTTGGTATGCAACGATGTTTGTAAAAGATAAATATAGAAAAAAAGGGTATTCAAAAATATTAAATGACGCTATTATAAAAAAAGCAAAAGAATTAAATTATTCAAAAGTATATTTAAAATCAAACTTAGTTAATTATTATGAAAAATTCGGAGCAAAATATATTGAAAATTTAAATAATGGAGAAAAACTGTACTACATTGATTTAGAGTAGTGTTATGAAAACGTTGTAAAATCTTTGTAAGATTAAAATATAATTATGATAATAAAAAATTCACATTGAATGAAAACAATTTAACACGAATTTAAAAAAATAATAAAAAAAAGAGGTAATAATATGAAAGCATTAACAATCAAAGAACCATGGGCAACTTTAATAATATCTGGATATAAAAAATACGAATTTAGAAGTTGGAAAACAAACTATCGTGGTAAAATATTAATTCATGCAGGAAAAACTTTAGAAAAAGACGTAGAAAAAAGATTTGAAGAATATAACTTAAAGTATAATATGGGTTATATAATAGGAGAAGCAGAACTAGTAGATTGTATATTGGTAGATGAAAAACTTGAACAAGAACTAATAAAACTTAATAAAACAGTTTATGGTAGAAGTAGGCATGTAAGAAATTATGCTTGGAAATTAGAAAATATAAAAAAATATGAAAAACCAATACATATAAATGGAAAACTTGGATTATGGAACTATAATGAAGAAAATAATTAATAGCTTTTTACTATTTTCTTTTTTTTTCAATATAATATTGATATAATAAATATAGAAAAAGGTGATAAAATGAAAACATTGACAATAGATGGAAATGAAGCTAGTAGTATGTCTGCATACATGTTTACAGAACTTGCAGGAGTTTATCCTATAACACCATCAAGTCCCATGGCTGAACATATAGATGAATGGAAGCAAAAAAGAAAAAATGTATTTGATGAAAATGTTAAAGTAATAGAAATGCAAAGTGAAGCTGGTGTAGCTGGTTTTATTCATGGATCATTACAGGCAGGTTGTTTAACAACAACATTTACATCAAGCCAAGGATTACTTTTAATGCTTCCAAATATGTATAAAATAGCAGGTGAAATGTTACCTTGTGTTATACATGTTGCAGCACGTAGTTTAGCCACTCATGCACTTAGCATATTTGGCGATCATCAAGATATATATGCAACAAGAGCAACAGGATTTTCGATTTTAATGTCATCATCAGTACAAGATGCAAACCTACTTTCTGCAGTAGCGCATTTATCAAGTATAGAATCTAGTATGCCATTTATACATGCATTTGATGGCTTCAGAACAAGTCATGAAATAAATAAAATTAATACATTAGAACTTGATGAAATAAAAAAAATAGTAAATTATGAAAAAATAGAGAGTTTTAGAAAAAGAGCATTAAATCCTTTAAATCCAATAGTTAAGGGAACAACACAAAATGATGATATATATTTTCAAATAGCAGAAGCTAAAAACAAAACATATTTATCTATTCCAAATATAGTAAACGATTATATGAAAAAAATAAATGAAATTGCAAATACAGATTATAAACCATTCAATTATTACGGAAACAAAAAAGCGAAAAAAATCATTATCGCAATGGGTTCAGTTTGTGAAACAATTAAAGAATTTATAGATGAAAATAAAGAATATGGTTTAGTTGAAGTTCATTTATATAGACCATTTAGTAAAGAATATTTAATTAAAGAAATACCAAGCACTGTTTCTAATATTGCAGTTTTAGATAGAACAAAGGAATCAGGAAGTGTAGGTGAACCACTTTATTTAGATGTTTTATCTGCTCTATCAAATTTAAAAGATAAACATTTTAATATAGTAGGTGGTAGATATGGACTTTCAAGCAAAAACACAACACCTGCTCAAATAAAAGCTATATATGATATGTTAGATAATCCTATTAATAATTTTACAGTAGGAATAGAAGATGATGTAACAAACCTAAGTTTAAAAATAGATAATAATTATAAAATAACTACATCAGATGAAATACTTATATATGGGTATGGCAGTGATGGAATGGTAAGTGCTTCTAAGTCAATTATTAAATTGATAGGTGAAAATACAGATAAATACGTACAAGGTTATTTTCAATATGATTCAAAAAAATCAGGAGGAGTAACACTAAGCCATTTAAGATTTAGCACTCAAAAAATAAAATCTACATATTATGTTGAAAATCCCAAATTAATCGTGGTAACAAAAGATACATATTTAAATGATTTTGACGTAATAAATAAAATACAGAATAATGGAATATTTATATTAAATACATCAAAAACAGAAGAAGAAGTAAATGAATTTATAACTGAAAATATTAAAAAAACATTATGCGAAAAAAATATTAAACTATATATAATAAATGCTTATGATTTAGCCCAAAAATCAGGACTTAGAAATAAAATTAGTACAATAATGGAAAGTTCTATTTTAAAACTTTTAAATATAGTAGATTACCAAAAATTAGAAGAAAAAATAATTAAAAATATAAGAGAAAAATTTTGGGATAAGGGAGAAGAAATTGTTTCAAATAATATAGAAGCAATAAAAAAAGTAGATCTATATTTAAAACAAATTAATTATGATAATAATTATAAAGAAATAAACAAGAAATCACAGACAATATTTGACTTAATTAAAAAAAGAAAAGGAGATACTATTCCAGTTTCAAAGTTTATGGATATTATGGATGGAAGTTTTGAGTGTGGAACAAGTAAATTAGAAAAAAGAAAAACATCAGAATTCGTACCATCATGGATTAATTCAAATTGTATAGAATGTAATCAATGTTCATTTGTATGTCCACATTCAGTAATAAGACCATTTATATTAAATGAAAAAGAATATAATGACAGCCCAGAATATATAAAAGAAAAATGTAAAAAAATGCTTGGAAAAGAAAATATGTATTTTATATTAGGAATATCAATAAAAGATTGTACAGGATGTGGTTTATGTATAAAAACATGTCCAAGTAAAGAAAAAGCACTTATATCAAAAAATATTGATATTGAACTAAGAAATAATGTACAAGAAATATATGATTATTTAGATAAAAACATCACATATAAACCAATCTTTAATAAATATACAGTAAAAGGTTCACAGTTCAAACAATCTAAGTTTTGCTTCCCAGGAGCATGTGCTGGATGTGGTGAAACAGCATATATAAAAATTCTTACACAATTGTTTGGAGAAAACTTAATTATTGCTAATGCTACAGGATGCTCATCTATATATGGAGGAAGTATTCCCAGTATTCCATACTCATTACCTTGGATGAATTCATTATTTGAAGATAATGCAGAATTTGGATTTGGAATATTAAATGCAAATAACTATATAAGAACTAGAATAAAAAATATAATGGAAAATAATTTAGAAGGTAAAAATAAAGAATTATTTACTGAATGGTTAAATAATTATGATGATTATGAAATAACAAAAAAAGTTTATAATCTAATAGATTATAATGAAACTAAAGAATTATTAGAATTGAAAGACTATATTCCAAGTAGAACAGTGTTCATGATAGGTGGAGATGGATGGGCATATGATATTGGATATAGTGGAATAGATCATGTACTTGCAAGTAATCAAAATGTAAATATACTTGTACTTGACACTGAAGTATATTCTAATACTGGGGGTCAATCATCAAAATCAAGTAGAATTGGTAGTATTGCATCATTTACATCAGATGGAAAAAAACAAAATAAAAAAGATTTAGCTCGTTTAGCTCTTTCTTATCCTAATGTATATGTTGCTCAAATATCAATAGGAGCTAATTATAATCAAATATTAAAAGTATTTAATGAAGCAGCTTCATATAATGGACCATCAATTATAATTGCATACTCAACTTGTATATCACATGGTATAAAAGGTGGAATGAATAATAGTTTGGATATGAGTAAAATGGCTGTTGAATGTGGCTTTTTTCCATTATTTCATTATAATCCAACTGAAAAAAAATTATACTTAGATTATAAAGAACCTAACTTTGATTTATATGAAGAATTTTTAAACAAACAAACAAGATTTTCGATGCTTAAAACTATTAATAAAGAAAAATCTGAAGAATTACTTTTAAAAAATAAACAAAATTCTATAGAAAGATTTAATTATTATAAAAAACTAAGTGAAGAAACAAATTAAACCTTGTAATGAGGTTTTTTTGATATTTTTTTGCAAAAAAAGAACAGTCCCCCTGAGAACTGTTCAATAAAAGAATAAAAAGGGGTTGGCTAGTGTGATACTAGCTCCAATTCGCCTAAATCGAATTGGTACTGCATATAATACTCATAAAAGGTTACTTTGTCAATAGTTTTTTAGAAAAAAATCAAAAAATAAAAGAAATTCATGTTTTAAATGGTATACTTATTATAGGATGTGAAATTATGAATATAGACTGTATAAAAGGAGTAGGACCTTCAATAATAAAAAAATTTGAGAAAATAGGTATAAATACTATAGATGAATTAGTTTCTTATTATCCATTTAGATATGAAATAATTAAAAGAAGTAATATAGATGAATTAGAAAATGATGATAAAATAATAATTGATGGAGTTATAGAAACTAATCCAAACGTTTTTTATTTCAACAGAAGATTAGATAAAATGTCATTTAAACTAAATACTGGAAAATATCTATTAAATGTAGTGATTTTTAATAGAGGTTTTTTGAAACAAACACTTAAAATTTCAACTAAAGTTATTATTATTGGTAAATATGATAAAAAACATAATACCATAGTTGCATCAGAAATAAGGTTAGGGCTAATACCAGAAGTTCCTACTATAGAACCTATATATCATTCAACAAGTGGATTATCTTCAAAACAAATATCCACTATAATGAAAAAAGCGCTTAAATATGACTTTAATGTTGTAAATTATATTCCAAATAGATTTTTAGAAAAATATAAATTATTAGATAAAAAAAATAGTATATTTAAAGTTCATAACCCTAATAATATTTATGAACTTAAATCTGCACTTAATACACTTAAATATGAGGAATTATTTTTATTTATGATAAAAATGAATAGTTTAAAACTATCAAAAAGAAATAAAATTGGAATATCTAGAAATATTGATAGAAGTAAACTGGATGATTTTATAAGCAATCTTGATTTTAAATTGACGGAAGACCAATTAAAAAGCGTTGATGACATTTATAATGATTTATCTTCTTCAAATAGAATGAATAGATTATTGCAGGGAGATGTTGGAAGTGGAAAAACAATTGTTTCTTTTATAACTGTTTATATGAATTATTTATGTGGTATGCAAAGTGCGTTAATGGCACCAACTGAAATACTTGCAATACAACATTATAATAATATAAAAAAGCTTTTTTCAAATTATAATATAGAAATTGCCCTTTTAACAGGTAAAACCAAGTCTAGTGAAAAAAAGAAAATTCTAAATGATTTAAAAGAAGGAAAAGTAAATGTAATAATTGGAACACATGCTTTAATAAGTGAGAATGTTGTTTATAATAATTTAAGCTTAGTAATAACTGATGAGCAACATAGGTTTGGTGTTAATCAAAGAGGTAATTTAAAGAATAAGGGTTTGACTCCAGATATTTTATATATGAGTGCAACACCAATACCTAGAACTTATGCTTTAACAATATATGGCGATATGGATATTTCAAGTATACATACCATGCCAAGTGGTAGAAAAGAAGTAATTACTTATTTAAAAAACAATAATGAAATAAAAGATGTTTTAATTTTGATGAATGAACAATTAAAAATGAAACATCAAATATATGTTATAGCTCCACTTATAGAAGAAAGCGAAAAAATAAGTTTGGAAAACGTTAATGAGTTATATGAAAAAATGAATAAAGCTTTTGGAAAAATATATAATATAGGTATTTTACATGGAAAACTTAATAATGAAGAAAAAGAAAAAGTAATGGAAGATTTTAAATGTAATAATATAAATATTCTTATAAGTACAACAGTAGTAGAAGTTGGAGTCGATGTGGAAAATGCAACAATGATAGTTATATTTGATGCATTTAGATTTGGTCTTTCTCAATTACATCAGTTAAGAGGAAGAGTAGGAAGAAATGAATTACAATCATATTGTATTTTAGTTTCATCACATGAGACAAAAAGACTAGATATTTTAACAAAAACTACTGATGGATTTAAAGTAAGTGAAGAGGATTTTAAATTAAGAGGTAGTGGAGATCTATTTGGAATAAAACAAAGTGGCGATATGTGTTTTAGCATTGCTAATATTAAAAATGATTTTAATATTTTAGTTAAAGCACAACAAGATAGTTTGGAGTTTTTAAATAATAAAGAATATTTACTTGAAGAAAATATCAATGTAAAAAAGATTATTGAAAGTTCTATAAATTTAGATTAGAATATTGACTTATTGTAATATTATCTATATAATTATAATAGCGTGATGATGTCACGCGGATACTCTTATGATTTTGTTTAAAATTATAGGAGTGTTCAACCAAAACCCCCTGAAGAGAGCATTTAACTGTGCTCTCATTTTGTTTATTTATAAGGTTTTATAGCCTTTTTATTATGCTCTAGGTGGCATTTAGATGGCAACTCATTATTTATGTTTGTTTTAATTTGTTTTATTTGTATCAAATTTTGTTAATCATTACTTTATAGTATGAATGCTTTCAAAAAATTAAAAATTGGTTAAAACTTACGAAAATTTGGCTTAAATATGTTATAATTGTTAATAGGAATAATAAGATGGAGGTTTAATATGTTTGAAGAAAAGAGAAGTATGAAATTAAAATGTTTTGAATATCTTGGCTCATATGGTGAAAATATTAGAACCAAATTTAACAATATTTGTAACAAGACAGGTATGTATAATGTTCCTGAAGAGTTATTTCAAAAAAGAACTCCAAGAAAAAATAGAGTGTTAATTTCATGGAAAACAGTTAAAAAGAATAATTTAGATTTAGATAAACTAAAATCTTTTGAAAATGGAATAGTTGTTGAATTTATGAATAATGATTATTTTGATGAGGAAAATCAAAATAATCCACTATTTATTGAATTGAAAAAGCGATTGGGATCAGATGAAAATGTTTCATCTATAATAACTTTTAGATCGGAAAATGGTAGTTCTTCATCATCTATTCCAAGACTAGCTTTTTCAAAGTTTATTGACAATACTCAAGTTGAGTATAATGGACAAAATATAATTATTAATGAAGATAATTATATGAATTATATATTAGAAAAGACTGTTGATGGACTAGGATCGGGTGTTGGTAATGATAAGTGGAAGGGTTTTTTATTTGTTTCTATAAGAGGTGGGCAACAAGATACTATTGAAACTCATAAGGATAATCAAATAACGTTATTTAATCCTGCCTGTGAATATGCAAATGCTGAAGTAAGCCTAGATATTGATTTAACGTTAGCATATTTTGCAATGCGAAGTATAGATTTTGATAATTTACCTGATGATAAAAAAGCACAACATAAAGAAATATTTGATAAATTGTCTGAGATGGTGGAAAAAATAACTTATGATTTAAATGGTAATACTATTTCACTATTTAAGTATTGTAATATGCATCCATCTATGGCAATTGATGAAAAAAGATTATTAGATCCAATACAATTGTGAGATATTTCTATATGTAGTTTTAATATTACTGAATCTGCTGATCCAGAAAGTATAGATATAACACATAATGAAGCTGTAAATAAGGAATTATTTTATTGGGATAATGAAAGAAAATGTGTTCTATCCCCAGCTAGACCCACAAATTTATTTTGGTCATATCATCTTTCAAATATGATGCAACAAGATTTTAATTTAAGTGGTTATATAGAATATGAGGAAGAAATATATAATAAAAGACAAGAATTTAAAGAATTCTTTGATTTTACAAATGATATTTAACGAGGAAAAAATATGAAAAAAATAAATGAAATTAAAAAATTACTGCCAAATAATATTGAAGAGTGTTTATTAATTTCTGCTATTTTTGATGTTAGTCGAAAATATGATAATATGTTTGTTAAAGAATTAAAAAAAATAAAAAAAGATATGGGTATAACTATTGATACAATAGAGAGAAATAAACTAAGAAAAGCGTATTATTATTCTTTACCCAACAAATATAATTTGAAGTTTTTATATACTGAGGAACAGTTATCTGAAGTTTTAGACGATTTTATAGCGAGATTAAAAAACTATGATTCAAATACTATCATTGCATCTTTAGAAAAACGAATAGAAGATGTAGGTAGTAATAGAGTTAGTGATAATACAAAAGAATGGTTAATACAATATAATAAGAAAAGAAAAAAATGGGATTATTCATTACTAATTTTAAAAATTAACCAGGAATTATTTTCAAAATTGAACTATTCTATAGATAAACTTACCAGTTTTGTAAGTAATACATATGATAAATTAGAAAATTATAGATATTTGACTATAGTTTTTGATGGGGATTTAATTGACGATAATGGTAAAAATATTACTTGGCAGATAATATATAAAATGAGTGTATTTGCAGAAAATTTTATTCAATTTAACGGTAAGTTTTTTCCATTTCACAAGGAAAGGCAAATAAAAAGATTATCTCAATTTTTAAAAGAAAGAAGCATAGAAAATTTTGATAATTTGTCTTCAGATTTTTATAATAATATTTCTTGTGGATTTAAATTTGAGGATTGTTATATAAGTTCTGATATGAGTAAAAAGATATTAGTCCTAAAGAAAATTGAATTAGATGATACTAATGTTTTGTGTCCATCATGTATGACTACTATTCAACAGGGAAATTCATATCCAGAAATGTTTTTGAGAAGTTGGGAATGTAAAAATCCAATGTGTCCTGATAGGAGTAAATCTGGTAGAGGTAAAAGATTTGATGAATATGGCACATATAGATATTTTAAATTATCAGAGGGTAATAAGAGCAATATAATCACTGATGATTTATATAAAAGTTGGCATAGAGATATTTTTGATACAAATTTAGATTATATAGAGTATTTAATAAAATCATATTCTTGGGATTCTGAAAAAATAGGTTTAATAAATTATAAAAATATTAACAAAAAAGCTGACAGGGAAATAATAATTGTTAATGATATGAGTTTGTTTGAATTATCAGATATCACATATGAAGAATTACCTATTGTTAAATTATTTAATAGAATACATGATCAAATAAATATTCAGAAATCTTTAGAAGATGTAAAAATAACTAATGAGCTAGATGTATATAATGAAAACTCATCTATATATTTGAAAAAAATTGCAAATAATCAAATAGGTACTGCTATAACTTCTCCACCTTATTATAATGCTAGAGAATATTCTCAATGGGATAATTTAATTATGTACTTAATTGATATGATGATTAATGCTAATTCTGTATATTCATCATTAGTTAATAATTCTTATTATTTATATAATATTGGTGATATTGTTTCAGAGGATAATGTTTATGTTAATTCTAATATGTCTAAGCACAGAATACAATTAGGATTTTTATCATGCATGTTTTTTGAAATTATAGGTTACAATTTGTGTGGTAATATAATCTGGGATAAAGGTGAAGTTCAGTCTAAAAGGAACTCAACTATAAATCTATTTAGTGGCTATATCAAACCAGTAAATTGTTATGAGCATATGTTTGTATTTAATAAGGGAAATGATTTAAGTGATAACAGTAAAATTGTTAAAATAAGCCCTGTAATCAAAATAAATAATAAAGGAGAAAATAAATACAAGCATACTGCACCATACCCTTTGGAGTTGGTTTCGCAAATTAAGAGTTTTGCAATAAAGAATAAATACATTTTAGATCCTTTTTTAGGAAGTGGAACTACATTGGTTTGGTGTAGAAATAATAAATATAAAGGTATTGGTTTTGAATTTAATAAAGAATATTATAATTTATGCAACAAAAACATATTTAATAATAAAAAGATTAATGAAAAAGAGGATTAGCATATAAAAGTGTTAATTTTAAAACAACCATGGCAACGTTAATAGCAGAAGGAATGAAAAAATAATAGCAGAAAAAAATATAGCTTATGGTGATAAATATCAAAGTGGATATGCTTGGAAATTGACAAATGTTAAAAAATTGAATATTAATAATCAATTAATGGACAGCTTGGATTATGAAATTTTGATATAGATTATACAAAATATTTATAAGGATTACAGTTTATGTAATCCTTTTCTTATATTAGAAAAATATAAATGTTAGAATAAAATAGGAAGGTGTAGAATGATAAGATTAAATACTAAAAATAAAATAACAGAAGAACTAGCAAAAGTATAGTAGGTTTATATGTTCATTGTATTTGGCATAATAGAAAAGATAATACAGTAGAAGTAGTTGTAGGTAAAGTTTTAGATTATAAAGATGGTTTGATTAAAATTGATACAATAAGTATTTTTATGTTAGATGATGCAGATGCATTAGAGGACAATAATAAAATGATTAAAGAGTTTAATATTGAAAATATTACTGATATATTTCTTTTTGAAGAATATGAATATAACTATGATATATTAGGTATGGTAGAAGATATTGAAGAATCAGATTTTAATAAAACTATATTTGTATAGACTTCTTTGATAATACTATTATTACTACAACTATTGCAGGTTTAGATGTTCCAATGACTTTAATTATGAATTTATCAGGAGAACATTGTGAATTTCCCTTTGTATTTTGTTAGATATATTAAAAATGCTAAAAATGACATAAAGCTTATAGTGGCATCCAAAATATTAAAAGATCTTAATTATAAATGGGTTTGCACGCAACACTTTGTTTAATATTAGATGTTTTGCATCTTAGTATTTTTAGATGGCAGATTTTTAAAATTAGCTTTTGAGCTAATTTTTTTTTACTCTAAACCCTTATTTTATAAAAGTTTGCTAGGATATACTAAATTATATAATAACTAGACTGGAATTCTCACTGAAGAAAGTAAAAAAATATAAATAATTACAACAAGCATATAAAAAGATGTAAAAAAGTAATACAATGTTATTGTAAAGATATATTATAAAAATAGATTTTTTCTTTTATAGATAGATGTGTTTTTATTATCAAGATTATTGATACAATTACTATGAAAGAAATTGAATTTTTAGAAGAAAATAATAAGTGGCCGAAAGTGTATAAAGGCATAAAAAAAATTTAGAGATTTTTTACCAATATAAAAAATAACCGATGACTAATTGACATCGGTTTTACTATCTATAACATTTACAAATTAATCTAAAGCACTAATAAATAGGTTAGCACAAGTTTAAGTGTTTTTTAAATTTTAGTATGCCCTAAATATCCGCAACAAAATAATTTTAATTAAATCTACTCATTTGTTTAGTCTCTTTATTTTATTCTTTTAAAGTGCAAATATAATGCTTCAAAGTGCAATTTTTGCACTTTGAAATAGATAAAATCTGGTATAATATATATAGTTAGGAGGATAAATTTATATAGAAAAAAAGAAAAATGGAGTTTAGAATTATCTGAATATATAAAACAATGGGAGCCTACTCAAGTAGAAAAAACAAAAACTTAGAAAACAGCTATAGGACTTCAAGAAGTAGATGAATTAAAACCTTCAGAATATTTGATTGAAACAGCCAAAGAACATATTGAAGGAAAGATTAATCTAGAAGAAGTCAAGGAAAGAATTAATAATTATTATAAAGTTTTAGATAATAGAAAATCAGAAGAAGAAAGTAATGAAGAAGCAGATAAAGTATCAGTAAGAATTACAGAAATATTAAGTGATAAATCATTTAATTTTAATCCTACTGAGTTAATAAGTATTCGTAAAAGATTATCTACTGGAGTATATAAACAGGCAGGAATTATAAGAAATTATAATTTTACAAAAGATGAATGGATTTTAAATGAAGATACAGTTACATATTCTTCTTTTGAAAATATTTTGCCAGCATTAGAATATGATTTTGAGCAAGAAAAAAATTTTTCATATAAAGATTTATTATTTGATGAATCAATAAAGCATTTATGTAGATTTACTTCCAATATATAGCAAGTGCATCCTTTTTGAGAAGGTAATACTAGAACAACTGCAGTGTTTATTATTAAATATTTAAGAACATTTGGTTTCAATATTAATGATGAGGTATTTGCAAATAATTCTTGGTATTTTAGAAATTCTTTAGTTAGAGCTAACTATAAAAATTTTGAAAAAAACATTTTTGATGATATTAGTTATTTAGAAAAATTCTTTTACAATCTTTTGTCAGATACAAAATATGAGTTAAAAAATAGATATACTCATATTGATTATGTTCAAAGTGTAACAAGTATAGATTCAAAGTGCAAAGGTTGCACTTTAGAAGAACAAGCAATAATAAATATAATTAGAGAAAATTCAACTATTAGGCAAGAGGAAATTGCTAAGATTATTGGTAATCATTAAGAACTATAAAAACTAGAATGATTGAAATGCAAGAAAAAGGATTAATATCTATAAAAAATAGAAAAAGAAATGGTGAATGGGAAATTTTATAAAAAAAACTAATGAATAAATTTTACCCATCAAATTGTGTTGAATTTATTATTTTGTTAAATTGTATTAAAAGTTATATGGTGATATTATGAGGGTTAACCATTTATATAATAGCTCCCTGAAGAGAGCGAAAACTCTCATTTTTGCTTGTTTAAATTAAATTATAAATATATTTGTATAGGTTTAATAATGTTTATTAATTTTGGTATCTTTTACATACAATTTTACTATTAATTGTATCATTATAATTAAAAATATTGTCATTAAGTTTGTTCTTTAGTATAATGGTAGTAGAAAAGGAGTGAAAAAAATGAAAAAAACTTTAGTTTTAGGCATAGGAGCTTTACTACTATTTACTGGATGTGGAAGCAATAAAGTAGTTTGTACACAAACAACAGAAGAGGATGGCAAAAAAATGAAATTACAAGTAACTGCCAATATGAAAGATAACAAGGTAAGTACAGTAGATGCTACAATTAAATTTGAGGATGATACAACAGCTTCACAATATTGTGGATTGATGCAACTATTTAATTCATTTGCTGAGGATGAATCAAAAAAAATAGATGTAAAATGCTCTGGAAAAAACATAACAATTAAAAATTATGAATCTGTATTAAATTCATCAGATTCAGAAAATAAAATAACTGGACTTACAAAAGACGAATTTATTCAAAAAATGACTTCTGAAGATGAAAATGTAAAATGTAAATAAAAATAAAATTGAACTTAAAAGCTATTTTTAGTTCAATTTTTTTATTGAAAATCAAAAAAATATATGTTATATTTTAGATGAAATATGACTAGCAGGTGAAAAAATGAATTTAATACTTAATTTTATATTTATATTTTACATTGGGAGTACAATAGGATGGGTAGTAGAACTAATTTTTAGAAGAATAGTCCATGGAAAATGGGTAAATCCAGGATTCTTAATAGGCCCTTACTTACCAATATATGGATTTGGATTATGTGCACTTACAGGTATATATTTGGTATTTTACAATCTAAAATTACCAAGTATAATAATAATATTGCTGATGGGAGCTTCTATGACATTAATTGAATTAATAGGTGGATTATCATTTGTAAATAAGCCTGTTAAATTATGGGATTATAGTAATAGATGGGGAAATTACAAAGGAATTATTTGCCCTTTATTTTCACTTATATGGACAATTATAGGTGCAATATATTATTATTTTATAGCAGGTTTTATTATAGAAAAAATAGAATGGTTTCATAATAATATGTCATTTTCATTCATACTTGGGTTTTTTAGTGGAATAATAATAATTGATTATATATATTCTACTAAAATGTTATCTAAAATTAAGAAATATGCCAAGGAAAATAATATAGAAATAAAGTATGAAGAATTAAAATGTCAAATTAGAGAATTGCAAGAAAAGAAAAAAGAAAAATATTCCTTTATTTTTGCTTTTAAACCATCTATGGATTTAAAAAAATATATAAATAAAGACAACAAAAAATAGATTACAAATGATGTGAATCCCATTTTGGAGATACAAATAAAAAAATAGTATATTAAAAAGAGAAAAGTTATTTTTCTCTTTTTGCGTAAGTTTTTCTCTTTTTCTTAATTTTTGACTTTAGTCTAGTGGTGTTGTAAAATAATATCCATTCTTCTACAAGTTGAATATATTCTTGTAAAGATGTAA
>OIWT01000070.1_pt1 | contig 137521 bp, 112 predicted proteins | sample 1587701 | NCBI WGS metagenome assembly OIWT01 (sample SAMEA3888904, study PRJEB22519) | human gut metagenome | biome: human gut; feature: human-associated habitat; material: faeces | place: Denmark | collected 2009
AGAGCGATTGCGGATGCGAAGAGACAGCATGAGAAGCCTGTGACCAGGATAAAAAGGCGGTATTTAGCACATCCGGAATTGGAAGTAACGGCGTTATTATAACTTCAAACTCAAAAAGCGCTGTCTTCATGCGACAGCGCTTTTTTCGGACTCAAATGCGGCGTTTCGCGCGCCGTTCGTCATAAATTCCGGCTGTGCATAGGATTCACACGGGGCAGAAAGGCTTTGGGCGTCCCCTATGAAATCGCATACTGGTGATGGAAAAGAACGCAGATTGCAAAAAAACGGCCATATAAGAATATTTCTATGTTGCAAATACGACGGATGACCTTGCCGCTATCTGTTATACTCAAGATGTTCCAAGAAACCAACGCATGAAAATAGATTATGCGAGAAAAGGAAGCGATACTATGATTACGAAAGACATGACTTTAGCTGACGTTGTAAAAGCTCATCCGAATACGATTGGATTCCTGAATGGATTGCATCTTGATTACTGCTGCGGCGGACATGATCCTATTGCCATGGCTGTCCGTGAAAAGGGTCTGGACGTGGATAAATTCCTGGCCGAACTCAATCAGGCAGCTGCCAAAAAGGCGACGCAGCGGGACGTCCATGATGATATTGAAGCGTTCAAGACGCTTAAAGTCACGGAGATGCTTGATGATTTGGAAGCGACGCATCACGTGACAGATCGCAGACTTATGGCTGAAACAGAAGAACTCCTCAACAAGATCCTCATTGTCCATTATCCGCATCATGGTAAAATGCTCACGCGCCTCCATCATCTCTATGCCGGCCTGAAAGCAGAACTGGAAGAACATTTTGCCAAGGAAGAACAGCTCGTGTTCCCGCTGATGCGCCAGCATCCGCATCCAGACAGCCAGACGCTGTCACTTATCCAGGACCTGGAAACGGAGCACACCGGTGCCGGCGACGTCATCAAAGAAATCCAGGAACTGACGGATAACTTCACGCCGCCAGCAGATGCTTGCCCGACCTTCCGCCACACGTATGTTGTCATGGAACAGCTCTTTGACGACATCTTCATCCATATCTTCAAGGAAAACTCCATCGCCTTCCCTGAATACGCCGAACAAGTCTAACTGTAAGAAAAAATCACCTGTTCCAAAGGTCTGATTCGGATCTTTGAGACAGGTGATTTTTATATTTTAGAAAGACTGAGCTCAAGCAGTGGAATGACAGGCCTTTGTCAAAGAGGGTGACTGAAATACGACTATTTTGTCTTCTTTTTCTGGGAATATCACTTATTTGTCTTATATATCATTTTCATACTGTCATTGCCGGCTGGTTAATGATATAATTTACCTAAGTCCAGACTGACAGCTGTTGACGTGCATATATGAATGTTGATCCGCTCATTTTCTGTGGAATTACCGGCTTTTTTGGAATGTAAGTGGTATCATGACGGCGATGGTTGTCTTACGTAAGTCATAGATTCTTTAGAAAGGAACGTGCTTATGACGATTACCTTGTCCAAAGAAGACCGTGTAAAAAAGATGGTACGGAGCATCATGCAAGACTATACGAATGCGACGAGTATCGCCTGCATTTTTGTCGATATTCAAGGGAAAGAACGGTCTTCGAAATATAATTTTACGAAGTTTTGTCATTTCATGCGCAGTGTCCCGGAATTTCGCAGCAAATGTTACCAATGTGATTTATGCGGCGGTTTGGAAACGTTCAAGAACCGTGCTTGCTGCCCATACCGCTGTCATGCGGGATTGGTGGATTTCTCCATTCCTGTCGTCTACGAAAACCAGCTCCATGGGTTCATCGTGTCGGGGCAGATGGTATCGGATGATATGCGCATCCCAAATTTGCAGGAACAGACGCCGTGGCAGACGGACAGCCAGGCTTTCAAATATTTCCGGTCTGCCCCGCAGTACCGCTATGAGGAAATCATGAGCGCGTCCCGCGTCCTCAATACGCTGACGGCCTGCTATTTTCCCTATGCCCAGGACGGCGGTTCCCTGAGCTATGAAACGCCGGTCATTGGCGGGGAAGCCCATCCGGATGATGGGGAGTTGTCCCGCATCACGCGGCCAGAGATCCGCAAGACAATTACTTTTATCAAAGAGCATTTGAGCTGCAATTTATCCTTGCGGACCATTGCCGAAGAAGTCTTTCTCAGTGAATCGTATTTATCGAAGCTTTTCAAACAGGAAATGAACATGAACCTGATGCAGTATATTAACCAGTGCCGTGTCCGGGAAGCGGAAAAAATCCTGGCTTCGTCCCATGAATCGGTCGATGCTATCGGCCGCCGTCTGGGGTATCACCGCACCAGTTATTTCTGCAAGATTTTTAAACAATATACGGGAGAAACGCCGCACGCTTATCGCAAGAAATATAATTTATAGGCCGGTACGTGCCGACGGGTCTCCTTTAGGAGGAAATGACATGGGAAACTGCCATTACACGTATTTGACATCGGAAGCCGTGACCGAAGGCCATCCCGATAAGATTTGTGACCAGATTTCCGACGCCATCGTCGATGCTTACCTGACCCAGGACCCGGCTTCTCATGTGGCTGTCGAAGCCTTTGTTTCCGGCAATGTCCTGACCTTGGCCGGTGAGGTTTCGTCGTCGGCGACCGTCGATGTGACGGCCCTGGCCCGAAAAGTCATTGCCGACATCGGCTATACCTATCCGGCGCTGGGATTCACAGCCGATGCCTGCCTGGTCTTCACCAATATCCATCAGCAGTCGAATGACATCAAACAGGGCGTGACCCAGGCTGAAGGGGACCGCATCGTCGGCAGTGGCGACCAGGGCATCATGTATGGCTATGCGACGAATGAGACGGTCAATTACATGCCCTTGACGGTCAACCTGGCTCAGGGGCTGGTCCGCCGTCTGGACCGGGTACGCCATGACACAGCATTGGGGCGGTTCCTGCGGCCTGACGGGAAATCGCAGGTCACGATGCGCTTCGATGACGAAGGGCATCCTGTCGGTATTCATAGCCTGATTCTGTCGGCTCAGCACAGCGAGGCCATCGGGCAGGACGACTTGCGTCAGCTTTTGCAAAAGACGGTCATCGAACCGGTCTGCAGTTCCTGGATACGCCCGGATACGGCTATCCGCATCAATGAGACAGGTCGTTTCGTCATCGGCGGCCCTGTGGGTGATACGGGCCTGACAGGCCGGAAAATCATGGTCGATACCTATGGGACCCTGGCCAAACACGGCGGCGGGGCCTTTTCGGGAAAAGATGCGACCAAAGTCGACCGCAGCGCCGCCTATATGGCCCGCTATGTGGCCAAGAACGTCGTGGCTGCCGGCTTCTGCGACCGCTGCGAAGTGTCCATTGCCTATGCCATCAGCGGCATCTATCCGGAAGCCGTTCAGATTCAGACTTTCTGCTCGGAACACATCGACCGGAAGCTCATCGACCAGGCCGTCGCCAAGACCTTTTCCTTTGCCGTCGGTGACATCATCCGTGACTTGGACCTGCGGCGCCCGCAGTTCCGCAAGACCGCTGTCTACGGCCACTTCGGCCGGGAAGACCAGGGCTTTGCCTGGGAACGGACGGATAAAGCCCAGGCCCTGCGCCAAGCCATCCGCTAACCCCTTCAATGGAACTGTCGCACGAAGGTTTATTCCGTCGACTTTAAACTCAAAAAAAGCACTGTCTTCATGCGACAGTGCTTTTTTTTTGCACTTTTTTATCCATGACTTATCGAAATAGTATTATTTTGGAAGCCTCATGATAAATATGTTGCATCAGCCGATGATATAATTTAGGCGAAACATCGAATTGCAACTTATACATGCTGTCACCTGGCGATTTGATGGAATGTACAGGAAATTACAAAAAGAAATCATTTTTTGAGGAGGTTTGTCTTATGGACGTATTAGGAAAAGGCTTTACGAAACCGACTGCCCGGATTCAGGCATTGCGCGATGCGATTTACGATGCGACGCCAACGGTTGAAGCGGACCGTGCAGAATTGGTCACGGCTTCGTATAAAGAAACGGAAGGCTTGCCGGTCATCTTGCGCCGGGCTAAGGCCGTCGAAAAAATCTTGACGGAAATCCCGATTGCCATCCGCGACCATGAACTCATTGCCGGTTCCCTGACGGTCAGCATCCATGGCTGCCAGATTTATCCGGAATATTCTTTCGACTGGGTCGAAAAGGAATTTGATACCATGGCGACGCGCATGGCCGATCCCTTTGAAATTCCTAAGGATACAGCAAAACGCCTGCACGACGCGTTCTTATACTGGCCGGGCAAGACGACGAGCGATTTGGCTACGAGTTACATGTCCCAGTCCTGCCTCGATGCCCAGGCCAATGGCGTCTTCACTGTTGGCAACTACTATTTCAACGGTGTCGGTCATGTCTGCGTCGATTATGGAAAAGTCCTGCGTGAAGGCTTCGGCGGCATCATCCGTGAAGCGGAAGCGCAGAAAGCGAAATTGAGCGGTGCTTCGCCGGAAGATATGAAGAAACGTGATTTCTACGATGCCGTCATCATTGCGTATAAAGCGGCTATTACCTACGCCCATCGGTATGCGGACTTGTGCGAACAGCTGGCCAGCCGCGAAGGTGACCAGACGCGGCAGGCCGAACTGCTCAAGATGGCTGCCAACTGCCGCCGCGTACCGGAACAGCCGGCTACGACCTGGTGGGAAGCACTCCAGTCCTTCTGGTTCGTTCAGCTCATCTTGCAGATTGAATCGAGCGGTCATTCCATTTCGCCGGGCCGTTTCGACCAGTATATGTATCCATACCTGGAAGGGGATAAGAACATCAGCCGCGATTTCGCTCAGGAATTGCTGGATAACATCTGGATCAAGTTCAATGACCTCAACAAGACCCGTGATGCCGTTTCTGACCAGGCCTTTGCAGGCTATGCGATTTTCCAGAATATCCAGTGCGGCGGCCAGGATGAAGATGGCGTCGATGCGACGAATCCCTTATCGTACATGATGATCGACGCAGCGGCTCACGTCGCCATGGCAGCTCCGTCGTTCTCTATCCGTTATTCCAACCGGACACCGGATGAATTTCTCTACCGGGCTTGCGAACTCGTCCGTTTAGGCCTGGGCTATCCGGCTATGTACAACGATGAAGTCATCATCCCGGCCATGATGAACCGAGGCATCCCCTTGAAAGATGCCCGCAGTTATTGCATCATCGGCTGCGTCGAACCGCAGGTCCCGCATAAGACCGAAGGCTGGCACGATGCGGCGTTCTTCAACATCGCGAAAGTCCTGGATATTACCCTGCACAACGGCCGCAACGGTCAGGTCCAGCTCGGGCCCAAGACAGGGGAAATGAAGGATTTCCAGAATCTCGGCGACTTGATGCAGGCCTATAAGACGCAGATGGAATACTTCGTCAAACTCCTGGTCGAAGCGGATAATGCCGTCGATTATGCTCATGCTGAACGGGCTCCGCTGCCCTTTGAATCGGCCCTCGTCGACGATTGCTTAGGCCGCGGCAAGTCCATGCAGGAAGGCGGTGCCATTTATAATTTCACCGGTCCTCAGGCCTTCGGCGTAGCCGATAACGGCGACTCCTTCATGGCAATCCAGAAGCACGTCTTTGAAAAAGGTGAAGTCACCATGGAAGAATTACAGGAAGCCATGGATCACAACTTTGGCTATCCCGATGAAACGGGGAAACTCGCGACCTGGTTCGGTACAGGCTGCTGCGCAGCGGCTGGTTCGACGCCGCTTGAAGGCATGGATGAACGCCAGATTTATGAAGCGGTCAAACGCATCTTATCGGCTAAAGGCAGCATCGACATCAATGAATTGCAGAAAGATTTGCAGCAAGGTTCGGCTCCGGCTCCGGCAGCCGCCAGCCGCAGCGATGTAGGCCGCTACCAGCAAATCAAGCGGATCATGGAAAATACGACGTGGTTCGGCAATGACGATGACGTCGTCGATATCATCACTCGTGAAGCCGGCCAGATTTATGCCCGGGAAGTCCAGAAATACAAGAACCCCCGCGGCGGCCAGTTCCAGGCGGGCTGCTATCCCGTATCGGCGAATGTCCTCTTTGGCAAGGACGTCGCACCCCTTCCCGATGGCCGTCTGGCCTGGACGCCGCTGGCAGACGGCGTATCGCCCCGCCCCGGCTGCGACACCAACGGGCCGACGGCGGCCGCTATGTCCGTCGCTAAGCTGGAACATGAAACGTTCTCCAACGGTACCTTGTACAACCAGAAATTCAATCCCGCTGCTTTAGCGGGCGACGAAGGCCTGAAGCGTTTCGCTGCCCTGTGCCGTGCTTATTTTGAAAATAAGGGCATGCACGTCCAGTTCAACGTCATCGATAAGGCGACCCTCGTCGAAGCTCAGAAACATCCGGAACAGCATAAAGACTTGGTCGTCCGCGTCGCCGGTTATTCGGCCCAGTTCATTTCCCTGGCGAAAGAAGTACAGGATAACATTATCGACCGTACGGAATTTGAATTTTGATGTAGCCTGCCAGAGAAAGGGGACGGATGATGTCGAAAATTACCATTGATTATCAGGCAGAAGGAGACATCTTCGATATCCAGCGCTTTTCCCTGAATGACGGACCAGGTATCCGGACCATCGTCTTCCTCAAGGGCTGCCCCTTGTCGTGCTGGTGGTGCAGTAACCCGGAATCACAGCGGCGGCGGCCTGTCGTCATGTACAATGCGGCTGATTGTGTGCGCTGCCGGCGTTGTGAAAGCGCCTGCCAGCGCCACGCCGTCACTTTTATGGATGATGGACGGCGGCACTTCGACTACCAGGCCTGTACGGGCAACGGCGATTGTGCAGCTGTCTGCCCGACAGGGGCCCTGGTCATGAAGGGAAGGTCCATCCGCGTCGGCGAGCTCATTGAAATCCTCAAGAAGGACCGGTCGACCTTCCGCCATTCTGGCGGCGGCGTCACTTTGTCCGGCGGCGATCCGCTCATGCAGCCGGATTTTGCCGGGGAACTGCTCAAAGCCTGCAAGGCCCAGGGATGGAACACAGCCATCGAGACCGAAGGCTGCGCTGAAACGGAAACCTATCTCCGCCTCGTACCCTATATCGATACGATCCTCATGGATATCAAGCACATGGATCCGGAAAAACACCGCTTGTTCACGGGCGTGTCCAATGAACTCATCTTGAACAATGTCCGCCGGGTCAGTGCTTTTGCGCCGCTGACGATCCGCGTGCCCGTCATTCCCAAGTTCAATGAGTCTGAAGAAGAAATCCGGGCCATTGCTGAATTTGCCGCATCCTTAGGGAAGGTCCGCTATGTCCATTTGCTCCCGTATCATTCGTTGGGAGAAAATAAGTATCGCATGATGGGAATCGAATATAAAATGAATCGTCTTTCTGCCAAGTCACTCAGCAATAAAGAACTAGAAAAATATCGTCCTATTGTCGAACAGGCCGGCGTGTCCTGCCGCATAGGCGATGAGTCATAAGGAGGTTTATCATGGATCAGGAATTATTAGAAAAAGTCATGAACCAGGTCAAAGCAGAACTGGGTGCGGCTGCCACGCCAGCTGCCACCGTGGCTCCCGCTGCGTCCGCTCCAGCGGCGGCTCCGTCGATGAAAGGGGATGCTACGGGCATCAGCAAGGCCTTGGGGCGGACGGAATTTGTCGGCACGTCCATTGGCGATACTATAGGCTTGGTCATTGCCAGCGTCGACCCGATGCTCAAAGACGCCATGAAGTTAGGGAAATTCCGCTCTATCGGTATCATTGGTGGCCGTACCGGTGCCGGTCCGCAAATCATGGCTGTCGACGATGCCGTCAAAGCAACGAATACGGAAATCATTTCCGTCGAATTGCCGCGTGATACCAAAGGCGGTGCCGGCCACGGCTCGCTCATCCTCATCGGCGCCGAAGATGTATCTGACGCCCGCCGGGCTGTCGAAACGGCGCTGCAGGTCCTGCCGAAATATTTCGGCGATGTCTACGGCAATGATGCCGGCCATCTGGAATTTCAGTATTCTGCCCGCGCCAGCTATTGCCTGGAAAAGGCACTGGGTGCGAAATTCGGCAAAGCCTTCGGCATGACTTGCGCCGGCCCGGCTGCAATCGGCATCGTCCTGGCCGATACGGCTGTGAAAGCAGCCAATGTCGAAGTCGTTGGCTATTCATCGCCGGGCAACGGCGGCACGAGTTTCTCCAACGAAGTCATCTTGTGCTTCAGTGGCGATTCTGGTGCAGTCCGTCAGGCCGTCAAAGCGGCTATCGAAGTTGGCAAGAAACTGTTAGGGGCTCTCGGCGATGAACCGAAGTCGACGACGACACCGTACATTTAACCGTCATAAGAAATGGAGGGTATTACAATGACAAACGAAGCATTAGGCATGGTTGAAACAAAAGGTCTGGTCGGCTCTATCGAAGCGGCTGATGCGATGGTCAAAGCGGCCAACGTAACACTTATCGGATATGAAAAAATCGGCTCCGGCCTGGTCACGGTCATGGTCCGCGGCGACGTCGGTGCCGTCAAGGCGGCCGTCGACGCCGGTGCGGCTTCGGCGAAAGTCGTCGGTGAAGTCGTTTCGGTCCACGTCATCCCCCGTCCTCATACGGATGTGGAAAAAATCCTTCCTCATCTGGATTAATGAGTAAGCAGGCGATCGTATGGCATATGATACGGAAAAGAAGCTGGAAGACCTGATCCTGCGGGCTGTCCGCCAGGTCCTGGCAGAACAATCACAGGCGAAACGGCGTCTCTACGTCGTCTTTGCCGACGCCTTCGATTGCCGCTGTGTCAACTTTTTGCGATCCTTGTCGCCAGCTGATGACGTCACGGTCCTCGTTGACGAGATACAGGCGGAACAGGTACGCTGCGATATTGAACAGGCCTGCCCCTTTGCGTCTGTCGTCAGTACCTCGCAGGCCCGTTCCTTGCCGTTAACAGACAGTCTGACCGTCTATCCGGTGGCTTCACGGGATTTCGTCGTCAAGGCGGCCCTGGGACTGGCTGATACATTCGCTGCCCGATGGCTGGCGCTCTGCTTTGCAGCGGGTTCTGCCGTTCATCTGCAGTTATCCGGACTGGCCCGGTTCACGGGCCGTGAACCGGCAGCCTATGTCGGTCAGATTTTAGGATATTATCGCAAGCTCCTGGAATATGGCATTACCATCGGCCCTCAGCTTCCAGACCGGAAGACTGGGGAACAGCCGGTTCCCCAAGCGGCGCCAGTGAAGGGAACGACGCCTGTCGTGGCTTGTCAGGATAAGGTCCTGACGGCAGCGGATCTGTACCCTTATGATAAAGGGACGGTCCTGCTCGTCGGAGAACATACCGTAGTGACATCTTTTGCCCGCGAAGCGGCTTTGAGCCGGGGCATTGAGATTCGTAGAACATGAGGAAAGGCAGGGGAAGACCTGTGGAAAAATCATTAGGGCTCGTCGAAGTCCGGGGCCTGAGCTGTGCCATTGAAGTGGCAGACGCCATGGTCAAAGCGGCGAATGTCGTCCTCGATGAACTCGAAGCGGCCCGCGGCAACGGCATGATGACCGTCAAAGTCCGCGGTGATGTCGGGGCCGTCCGGGCAGCTGTCGAAGCGGGGAAGGTGACGGCCTCATCCTATGGGGCACTGGTATCGGCCCATGTCATCGCCCGTCCGCATGAAATGACGGGAACGTGTTTCGTCCATCATGAGAGCCAAAAGCAGGGGCCTGCTCACGATGCGGTCTGCCCGGAAGGCAAAGAAACCGAGGAGACGGAAAAGCCGGAACCGGCAGCTTCTCAGCCCGTCCCGCCTCCTAAGAAGGCCCGGCGGACACGGCGGCTGCGGACGGCTGGGAAAGCGAAGCAAAGCGTAACGCCTGCAGCGGAAGGACCGGCTCCGGATACGACCGGATCCGAAACGCCTTCCGGACACAGCAGCGAAGAAACATAGAAGGTATGGCTTATGAAAATAGCAAAAGTAACGGGTTCCATCGTCTCGACGAAGAAAGAAGACGGCCTGGTCGGCAGCAAGCTGATGATCGTCCGCTTTGAATCGAGTGATGGCGTACCCTATGGAAATGAAGAAGTCGCCGTCGATTATGTCGGTGCCGGTATTGGGGAACTCGTCCTCGTCGCCAGCGGTTCGGCTACGCGTACGACGGAAACGATGAGGCTCAAACCTATCGACCTGGCTATCGTCGGCATCATTGATAATTTGAATTAAGGAGTGTCCATTATGGCAAACGAAGCATTAGGAATGGTAGAAACCAGAGGCCTCGTCGGTTCCATCGAAGCCGCCGATGCCATGGTCAAAGCAGCCAATGTATCCCTCATTGGTTATGAAAAAATCGGGTCCGGTCTGGTCACGGTCATGGTCCGTGGTGACGTCGGCGCCGTCAAAGCCGCTGTCGATGCCGGCGCAGCTTCGGCGAAAATCGTCGGTGAAGTCGTTTCGGTCCACGTCATTCCCCGTCCTCATACGGATGTGGAAAAGATCCTGCCTCAGCTGGCTCCGGCTGCTGCCCCGTCTGCAGAATAAAGAAATCTGAGGAGGGGATGAGCCATGAGTCAGGAAATGGCAGCGATGTTGACAGAACGGATAGTAGAAAGCGTCCGTCATTATGAAAATTTTAAGATTCCCATCGGCGTATCCAATCGGCACGTCCACGTCAGCCGGGCCGATCTGGATATCCTCTATGGCAAGGACTATGCCCTGACCCATAAGGGCGAGCTCGGTCAGCCCGGGCAGTTCGCCGCTAATGAAACGGTGACGCTGAAAGGACCGAAAGGGACTTTTGAACATGTCCGCATCCTCGGCCCGGTCCGCTCGCAGAGCCAGGTCGAAATCAGCAAGACCGACAGTTTCCGCCTGGGCGTCAAGGCTCCCATTACCTTGTCCGGTCATCTCCAGGGGACGCCGGGTATCACCCTCGTCGGTCCCAGGGGAACGGTCGAATTGCCTTGCGGCGTCATCATTGCCAAGCGGCATATCCACATGACGCCGGCCCAGGCGGCTGCCCGCCATTTGCAAGATGGCCAGATCGTCCATGTCGAGACCTTTGGCGAACGCCAGGGCATCCTGGGCGACGTCGTCGTCCGCGTGTCGGATACGGCCGGCCTGGAAATGCACATCGACGTCGATGAAGCCAATGCTTGTTCTTTGAGCAATCGCGATTATGTCATGATTTGTCCTGTATGATAAGGAGGGGCCGCCATGCTTGTAGAAAATCAAAAACTGGCCGAATTTGCGGCGCTCGTTTCATCGGGGGACGTGCGGCCCTTTGAAGGACCGCTCAAAGTCGGCGTCGACCTGGGAACGGCGAATATCGTCATGGCCGTGACGGATCAGGACAATCGGCCTGTCGCCGGTATGACGACCCATTCGACCGTCGTCCGCGATGGTATCGTCATCGACTACGTCGGGGCGGTCCGGGCCGTGCGGACCATGAAAGCGGCCTTAGAAGAAAAATTGGGCGTCGCCCTGACCAAGGCGGCGACGGCTATCCCACCGGGCATCCTCGATGGCAACGTCCGCTGTATCGCCAATTGTGTCGAAGGGGCGGACCTGGAAGTCATCAAAGTTATGGATGAACCGACGGCTGCTGCGGCTGTCCTGGGCATCCGCGACGGCGCCGTCGTCGACGTCGGCGGCGGTACGACGGGCATCAGCATCCTGCGCGATGGCAAGGTCGTCTATACGGCTGATGAAGCGACCGGCGGGACTCATATGACCTTGGTCCTGTCAGGCTACTACGATATCGGCCGGGATGAAGCGGAAAAGATGAAACTCGACGCTTCTCAGGAACAGGCCGTCTTTCCCATCGTCTATCCCGTCGTCGAAAAGATGGCGTCCATCGTCAAGCGCTTTGTAGACGGCCGTCAGGTGAAGGACCTTTACGTCGTCGGCGGCGCTTGTTGTTTCAGTGAATTTGAAAATGTCTTTGAAAAAATCCTGCATATCCCGACGCACAAACCGAATGACTGCCTGTTTGTCACGCCACTGGGCATTGCAGTGAACCAATAAACGGAGGTACAGCATAATGAGTACAACCATTGACCCCGTCGTCCTGCAGCAGTTAGTCGCCCAGGCCGTACGGCAATTACAGAAAGAAGGAACCCAGGCAGCAGCACCGGCTGTTCCGGCAGCACGCGATGAGTACGGTGTCTTTACGACCATGGCCGATGCCATCGATGCGTCGGCTGCGGCTCAGCATACGCTGCTCTTCCAGTCGCCGTCGCAGCGGCAGCAGTGGATCGACGTCATCCGGCAGACCTGCCTGGATAAGAACAACTTGCAGATGATGTCGCGCATGGCCGTCGAAGAAACGGAAATCGGCCGCTACGAAGATAAAGTCATCAAGAATACAGCCGCTGCCCGCTATACGCCGGGCATTGAAGATCTGAAGACCGACGCCCGTACGGGGGAACACGGCCTGGTCTTGTTTGAATACTGCCCTTTCGGTGTCATCGGGGCCATTACGCCGACGACGAATCCGACAGAAACGATTATCAATAACTCCATCTGCATGATTGCCGGCGGTAACACCGTCGTCTTCAGCCCTCATCCGCGGGCCAAGAAGACGTCGATTTTCCTGGTACAGCTCCTGAACAAGGCCTTGTATGAAGCCGGGGCCCCGCTCAATTTGATTACCATGGTCCGGGAACCGTCCATCGAAGCTACCGACGAAATGATCAGTAATCCCAAAGTACGCCTGGTCGTCGCAACGGGCGGCCCGGGCATCGTCAAGAAAGTCCTTTCTTCGGGCAAGAAAGCCATCGGTGCCGGCCCTGGCAATCCGCCTGTCGTCGTCGACGAAACGGCGAACATCGAAAAGGCCGCCAAGGATATCGTCGATGGCAGCTCTTTCGACAATAACGTGCCGTGCATTGCGGAAAAAGAAGTCTTTGCCGTCGATTCTATCTTCGATTACCTGCGCATCAACATGAAAGGAGCCGGTGCCTATGAAATTACCGACACCGATACGATTGAACGCCTGTGGAAGCTCGTGGCCAATGAAAAGGGGACCGGGCCGAAAGTTGAATTTGTCGGTAAGTCGGCTAAATACATCCTCCATCAGCTGGGCATCGAAGTGGAAGATACGAAGAAACTCATCATCATGGAAGTGGCCAAGGATCATCCCTTCGTCCAGACGGAAATGCTCATGCCCATCCTGCCCCTCGTCCGCTGCGATAACGTCGACCAGGCTATCGAATGGGCGTATGAAGCCGAACACGGCAACCGCCACAGTGCCATGATGCATTCGACGAATGTTGCGAAATTGAGCAAGATGGCCAAGCTCATGGAAACGACGATTTTTGTCAAGAATGGCCCGTCTTATGCCGGCCTGGGCATTGGCGGCCAGGGCTACCCGACCTTTACCATTGCCGGTCCGACCGGTGAAGGCCTGACCAGTCCCAAGTCCTTCTGCCGTCTCCGTGAATGTGTCCTCAAGGATATGTTCAATATCCGCTAAGGGGAGGGATGGCTCATGGATATTTGTCAGATTGCGACGAAAGTCATCTCCGGGGAGCAGGCATTGGCCGCTTTCCGCGTCTATCGGACGGAACGGATTTTTATCTTGTGCGATAGCTTTTTGACCCAGTCCGGGGCCATCGACTTGCTGACCCGGCAGATTGCCCCGACGAATCAGGTGCAGGTTTTTGATGATGTTGTGCCTGACCCGAATCTCAGCGGTGTCGCCCGGGCGATGGCTGCGGCTGTCGATTTCCAGCCGACGGTCCTCGTCGCCTTTGGCGGCGGCGCTGCCATCGATACGGCCAAGGCCCTCGTCTATTTTGCCAGTGGCGCCCATGCCTTTTCGCGGCCGCCGGTCTTCATCGTCATTCCCACGACGAGCGGGACCGGTTCGGAAATGACATCTTTTGCCGTCATCACCGATGCCGAAGAGAAACGGAAAATCGCTCTCATCGACGATGTCATGTATGCCGATGTGGCGATCTTGGATCCGCAGCTGACGGTTTCGGTTCCGCCGGCCATTACGGCCAATACGGGATTCGACGTCTTGACCCATGCGCTCGAAGCTTATGTTGCCAAAGGCGCGACAGACTTCACCGATGCCATGGCCTGCAAAGCAGTGGAATTGGCCTTGGAATACTTGCCCCGGTGCTATCATTACGGAGCTAACCTGAAAGCCCGGGAAGCCATGTCCAATGCTTCCAATATGGCCGGAGTCGCCTTTAATCTCGGTGGCTTAGGGATGGTCCACAGCATGGCCCATCAGCTGGGAGGCATGTACCATGTCCCGCATGGCTTAGCCTGTGCGTTGGCCCTGCCTGCCGGTATTGCCTATAACAGCCACGATGAAAAGGCGGCTGCTAAATACGCCGATTTGACGTATAAATTAGGTCTGGCGCCACGGTCTTTGCCGGTGCCCCAGGCGGTCTGCCTCCTTCAGGGCGTCCTCAAGGCCCTCATGTCCGATATGGCCATGCCTCAGCGCATCGGCGAATTGCCGAAAGGACCGGACCGCAAGTCCTATGTACAGACTATCCCTGCCATGGCTGCCCACGCCATGGAAGACCGCTGCCTGCCAGGCAATCCACGTCCTGTCGATGAAGGGACTTTTGAGAAACTTTTTGCATCTCTTTATTAAAAAAAGGGACCTCGCACAAATGCCTATGACATCCTGCGGAGTCCCTTTTTGGGGCATCTCATAAAGCTTCTAACGAAGAAAAACCATAGAGAGCTGCCGTGTGTTCCAGGATTTCCTGGTTCAGATTTAGGTTCTGCATATGCGCCCAGAGAGCGTAGAGCGTCGGTAGGGAATAAGTTAAGAGTTCTCCAGTTGTATAAGTCTCGAAAGAGGTTTCACCCGACTGCGCTTGGGATTGGCGTATCGGCCAGAAGAAAACTATCAGTTCCGATGAGCAACCCTGATGCTGCCATTCCTGACGGGACATCGTTGTAGATATCTTCCATGAGAGCAGAAGGACATGTACTTTTTATTGAGCAGGTACGTCATGGCGATGGCTGCCTTGATGAACTCATGACGCGCACAATGCGCTGCCACGATTTCCTTCTAGTCAAGGCAACGCTTATAGTTATATTGGCCGCTCTGGGCCATCTTGGTAGCGTAGAAAGCGATTTTCTTCAGACAGACGTTTTTCGGATAGAAGGCCAGTAAGTCTTGACAGATGGCGGAAAACCGGTCGGCTGGATCCGTGAATGCCTAGCCGTTCGTCGTACAGGGATAACGCTCGGTCATATTGATGCTGTAAGCGTAGCGTTCTGGCCAGGTTGATGCGGCTCGTGGTGTAATCGACGGTGTCTTTCTGCCCATAGCTTAGAATGTCATGCCCTGCTTCTTCAAAGGCCCGTGCCGACTCATCATAGTGGCCGGCGCTGCGGTAATACGTTCCCAGTTCATTGAGTGCTGCCATAAAGACTGCATCGTGGCCACCGCATCAGATACGGTGCTTGACCGTGGGCAGGCCTTATAAATCCAGGCTTTTGACAAGCGAATAAAATTTTGATTAAATAAGAGTAGGCTGATGTAAGCTTAGGTAGAAAGGATATTCGCACAAAAGGCTACTGTTAACTGCCGCATAGGCAGCTTAGAAAAGCCGCAGACAACGAAAGAAACATCATGGCAAGTTAACTGCCGCATAGGCAGCTTAGAAAAAAACAGGGACAGTCGCACAAAGGTTTATGCTATCGTGTGGCTGTCCCTATTACTTTATAATTTGCAGAGAAAATCTTTAAATTTAAAGATTTTCTATAACCCCGTAGAGAGGCTGTCGTACGAAGGTTTTTGCTATCATGCGTGATTCCTTGAAATTAAAAGTTTTTCATTTGTAGTTAATCGTTCATCGTGACGAATTAATGTTTTTAATTCCATACGACAGACGATGAGAGACCTATGATCAACGTAAAAAGGGGCTGTCTTCATGCGACAGCCTCTTTTTTTTTGTATGCATTCGGGGTCTGCTGTAACGCGTACCTATAAAGAGAAGAAGGGAAATAGAGAGAAAAAGAAAAGAAAAAATACACATAAAAATTTAAAGGATGGACTTAAAAAAAGGTGACACATGTCCGCAGCTTTTTCTCTTATAGGAGTGTCAAGGGCAAAAGCTCAAACACGAACGGAAAGGAGAAGCTCACCATGAAGAAGCTGCAATGGCTGAAGACCAGGACAGGACTTTTTTCGGCCCCCGTATGCTCTGTTTGATGAATCAGTCCAACTGCGATTCGTATATCGTCCTGCGGTTCTGGGAAAGCGACATTAAGAAAGACTTGCAGAAGTGTGTGGATACTATTTGTAAATATTGCGGAAGGTAACTAATAGCACTCCCACTTTGTTACGCTGGTCATGTATTTTGCAGAAAATATACCGACTGCTATCACGGCAAGAAACATGGTATAATGAAAGAAAAATGTCAGAAAGAAGTGGAATCTATGATTAAACGTTGTAATCATGACTGTGATTTTTCTTGTCAGCAGTCAGAAGACCAGAAGATGCGTGTCATTGTTGAAGAGCATGAGAAATTGTCACCGAATCTTATTTTTGAAATCATCCGCCACGATGGCGAGATGGAATTGGAACGGCCGGCCTGGCCTTTGATTTTGTCAGCCTTGGCGGCAGGCTTGATGATTTCGTTTTCGTTTTATTTCCGCTCTATCATCCATGTCTATGTCGGCCAGGCTCCCTGGACGGGGGCGATTACGGGCTTCGGCTATACGACGGGGTTCTTGATTGTCATTCTCGGGCGCTTGCAGCTTTTTACGGAAAATACGATTACGACGGTCATTCCTGTCTTCCGCGTACCTTGTTGGGAAAATTTTCGGAAACTCCTGCGCTTGTGGGGCATCGTCTTCGGCGCCAATATCGTCGGTACAGCCATTGCGGCGCTTTTCATGTCCAGCCCGGTCTTTACGACGCCGGAAATTACGCAGTGTCTCCTGACCGTGTCGCATCACATCATGGCGCCGGACGCGATGGACAACATCATGCGCGGCATCCCGGCAGGTATGCTCATCGCAGCTATTGTCTGGATCATGCCTATGTCGCGGAGCTTCGCTTTCTTTACGATCTTGACCTTTACCTATTTCATCTCCATCGGCAACTTTGCCCATGTCGTCGTCGGCTCTTGTGAAGCCGCCTATGACGTCCTCATGGGTGGTTCTGACCTGTACGATTATTTCTTCCGCTTCCTCCTGCCGACAGGCCTGGGAAATATCATCGGCGGCACTGGTGTCTTTACGCTCCTCGTGTCGGCCCAGGTCCGCAGTGAAAATGGGAAGCAGCTCGATTGAGGAACTGACATGAAATCTGTCGTTTCAGTACTCAAAGAGAATCTGGTACTTGTCCTGGCGGTAATGGCGGCATCGGTGTCGATGCTGGCCGTACCGCCTTCGGCGTCCTATGCCGGGTATATCAATGTGCCTGTACTGGCTATTTTGTTCTGCCTCATGGTCGTCATCGGCGGCTTGCGGGAAAGCGGTGTCTTTGCGGCCGTGCTGGCGCGTCTCTTGCTCCGACTGGGGACGATGCGCCAACTGGCGGCGGTCCTGGTCTTTGCCTGTTTTTTTGTCAGTATGTGGGTGACCAACGATGTGGCGCTCTTGACCTTTGTGCCTTTTTCCCTGATGGCCCTGCCGAAAGTGGCTAGTGAGAAACAAATGGCGCTTGTCATCGTACTCCAGACGCTGGCGGCCAATCTGGGCAGTATGTGTACGCCCGTAGGCAATCCGCAGAACCTGTATCTTTATTTTTACTACGCCATGGATCTGTCCTCGTTTCTGCTGTTGCTCCTGCCCTATACCTTGGTATCCTTCCTGTTGCTGGCGCTGTCCCTGTTCCGCTTGCCGGGAACGCCGATTCCCATTTCCGTGCGGCTGGCGGCCCGGCGGACACGGAATCTGCCTGTATTGGCCCCTTCGCGGCGGCTCTGGACCTTGGGCGGGATGTTTTTCCTGTCCATCCTCGCTGTGGCGCATGTGCTCGATTACCGCCTGACCCTGGCCTTGGTCGTGGTCATCACGGCCCTGACGCGGCCCCAGTATTTCCGTTACGCCGATTACCGGCTTTTGGGCACTTTTGTGGCCTTTTTCATCCTCGTAGGCAATCTGAGCCAGCTGTCTGGCTTTAGGGACCTGTTGACGGGATATCTGGACGGTCATGAGTTCCTCATGGCCCTTTTGGCAAGCCAGGTCATCAGCAATGTGCCGGCCGCCGTCCTCCTGTCGGGGTTTACTGATGATGCGGCGGCTTTGCTGCTGGGAACCGATATCGGAGGCCTGGGGACGCTGGTCGCCTCCATGGCCAGTCTCATTTCCTATGGCATGTACGTCCGGGCCTGTCCCCGGCAGCAGGCAGGGTATCTGAAACTATTCACCCAGCTCAACCTGGCCTACCTGCTGGTACTGGTCCTGATTGCCTGGCTCTGTCATCAGCTGGGGGTATGACGGGTGCTGGCGAATCGTATTGACGGAAAGGGCAGAATATGTTAGAATAATGCTAATTTCATAGGAACACCGCTTCTGTCACCGGACAGGAGAAATGAGGTGTCTGGGAGTTGTCGTAGGTACGGCATGGTTACATGCTATAAGACAATTCCTGGACACCTCTGTTTTTTTAGGAGGGATTATCATGATTCAAATGCATATGCAGCAGGGGCTTTCACAGGATGCCCGGATTATCCGGCAGGAGGTATTTGTAGAAGAACAAGGATTTCACCATGAGTTTGATGAAATCGACTCAAGGGCCTGGCATCTGGTATTATACGAAAATGGGCAGGCCGCTGGCTGTTGCCGTCTCTTTTCATCCGATCAGCCGGAAGTGTATATATTGGGCCGGCTGGCCGTGCGGAAGTCCTGCCGGGGCAGGCAGTACGGGGAGTGGCTGGTACGGGAAGCGGAAGCCTGGCTGCGCGGCCGCCAGGTGAAACGGCTGGCCTTGTCAGCTCAGGTCCGGGTACGTCCCTTTTATGAAAAATTGGGATTTACCGCATCGGGTGACGAATATCTGGATGAGTATTGTCCTCACATCCATATGGAAAAGGAGCTGGGAAAATGAGTCTGACCTACTGGATTCCTTTTTTCATCGTTGTCCTTGGCAACATAGGCTATCATGTGGTAGCAAAGGCGACTTCGGTGTCGGCCCCGCCTTTTCTGGCCCTCAGCGTGACTTATCTGGTCAGCTTTCTCCTGTGTGCCGCAGCTTACGTGGTGACAGGCACTTCGCTTCGGCAGGATTTGACGGCCTTGAACTGGGCGAGTGCTGCCTGGGGACTGACGCTGGTCGCCGTCGAATTTGGCTACATCCTATTATACCGGGCTGGCTGGAAAATCAGCATGGCCTCTCTCCTGGCTAATGTCAGCGTAGCGCTCCTTTTAGCAGGCATCGGCGTCCTGCTGTATAAAGACGTCTTGCTGCCCCGACAAATCATCGGCATCATCCTGTGCCTGGCCGGCGTCTTTTTCCTGCGACCCTAAAAAGATAGGACTATGGCATGTCAATCCTTTACCTGGAGACAATAGGGCGAAATGACAGGAAGCTAAACCAGCTTTTCGTGGGTGCTTCGTTAGGCCGTTGGATGATTCTCCTGGTAAACCGGGCTGGAAATCGTACATAGACTGGAGCGGGCGCCCCTATAAACTACGGACCGAGGTATTGTGTTGTAGGGTCGCCCGCTTTAGGCCTTGTGGGAATGGCTGGAATTGCGCTAAAATGGTATTATATTGGATGGTTATTCAGAAGGGAGGGGATTCCCGTGACATGCTCTTTTGACGGTTCCGAAATCAGCGGATTTATCGGCTCATGTCGATTTCCATGAAGGGAAGCGGCTGGTCCGGTTTGCCGGCGGAAAAATGTATGGTGGTGACCGCATTACCGCAGACTGTCCTTTCCGTAGGACGTGCCATTCGGCTCAGGGATGGGCGTACCAAATGAAAGACTATGTAAAAACGTTGAAGAAAGAACATATATTTCAAAGCATGTCACGAAAAGACAACTGTCTGGATAAAAGTGTAGCAGCAATATCGCTACTACACTTTGGTCTAACTTATTGGGGGCACTACATAAAAAAGCGCTGTCTTCGTGCGACAGCGCTTTTTGATTACGAATGTTATTAACCTAATGTTTCGATAAAAGCCTTGACGACTTCCGGATCAAAGAGCAGGCCCGACGCGCTGAAGAGTTCGCGGACGGCCTGTTTTTTTGTCTTGGCCCAGAATTCAGCCGACGGATTGATGATCATGTCGTAGTAATCGGCGACGGCGATGATGCGTGCTCCCAAGGGGATGTTGGCGCCGCGCAGATGTTTGGGGAAGCCCGATCCGTCCCAGTGTTCGTGGTGATAGCGGATGTAAGGCACGATGTCCTGGCAGCAGGGGATGTTTTCCAGCATGTTGCCGCCGCCTGCGGCGTGGCGCTTGTACTGAGCCTTTTCCGAGCGGTTGAGGTAGGGCATCTTGGCCAGCAGGGTATTGGACACGAAAAGCAGGCCGACGTCATGCAGGAGGGCTGCATATTTGACCTGTTCGATTTCACTCTTGGGTAGCGTCAATTTGGCAGCGACGCTGACGCTATAGTTGGCGACCTGTAAGGAATGCATATACAAGCGCTGGCTCTTCAACTGTATGAAATTGAGCAATTCCGCTGTAATGGCGTCGAGGGACGTCATTTCTTCCCGGGCAATGCCCGCAGCTTGTTTCAGGGATACCATATACATGACCAACAAACCCTTTCGTCTGCAAACGTGTTACTTGTTCGTCGTCCGATGCGACCGGCGTACCTTCTGGGGATGACGGAGAATGTTGAACATCTTCACACTCGTCTTCTTGATACGGGCGCCGGTATTCTTCATGCGCCGTGCTGTAGTGATCTTGGACTTGCGTTTCGGGCGCATGTCGCGGATGGAGCCGAAATCGCCGCGGCGGATACTCGTCGCTTTAATGCGGTCTGAGCGCAGATTTACTTTCAAGGCACTCATGATCTGGCTCGTCTTGAGATCGATATTAAAACTGTAGATGTCCACTGCCACGTAGGACAGGGTCGGATAGGCGTGAATACAAATATGGGCGTTGCCGGAAACGGCAATGCATGTCAGTTCGTCGTCGATATGGAAGAATGTAATCCCTTCGACAGGCGTGTCGACGAGGTCGAAAGCACGCTCTACCAAGGGCTGCAAGTCTTCGGCTTCCGTAAAGGTCGCTTTGCAGTTATAAAAATCGATGAGTACATGTTTTCCTAATGTGTTGTTCATAATCTCCACCCGTTACTTAGTTACAGCTTATTATATACTGTTTTCGGGCCGATGTAAACAGAAAAAAAGACCCGTTCCCGATGTTTTTTTTACATCAGGAACGAGTCCTTTGTGCGCCAGTCACTAGCCACTAGCCACTAGCCACTAGCCACTAGCTCATGCGGCATGGACACGCATGGGTGTGAAGGTGAAGTTGTTGCCATCGTAGCCGATGGTGACCGTATCGCCTTCGCGGATGGTACCGGCGATGATGTCGCGGCTCAGGGCCGTTTCGACGGTATGCGTGATCAGGCGGCGCAGCGGACGGGCACCGAACTGCGGGTCGAACCCTTTGTCTGCCAATTCCTGTAAGGCTTCGTCGGTCCAGGTGAGGTGGATCTTGACCTGTTTTTCCAGACGCTTGCCGAGGCGTTCCAAGAGGATAGCGGCGATGTTGCGTACCTGGTCTTTCTGGAGCGCTTTGAAGACGACGATGTCGTCAACACGGTTGAGAAATTCCGGACGGAAGTACTGTTTGAGCAGTTCGCGGACTTTCTTGTTGGCTTCGTCATAGTCTTTCGATTCGAGAATTTCGTGAGAGCCGAGGTTACTGGTCATGATGATGATGGTGTTCTTGAAGTTGACGACACGGCCTTTGCCATCGGTCAGGCGGCCATCATCGAGAATCTGCAACAGAACGTTGAAGATATCCGGATGGGCTTTTTCGATTTCGTCGAGGAGGATGACGCTGTACGGACGACGGCGGACGGCTTCCGTGAGCTGGCCCCCTTCATCATAGCCGACGTATCCCGGAGGAGCCCCGATCAGACGGGATACGGTATGCTTTTCCATGTATTCCGACATATCGATGCGGATGATGTTGCGTTCGTCATCGAAGAGGGCTTCTGCCAGGGTCTTGGCCAGTTCGGTCTTGCCGACACCGGTCGGGCCGAGGAAGATGAAGGAACCAATCGGACGGTTCGGGTCCTTGATGCCGGCACGGGCGCGGATGATGGCGTCGCTGACGACGCGGACGGCATCGTCCTGGCCGACGACCCGTTTATGCAGCGTTTCGTCGAGATGCAGGAGTTTTTCCCGTTCGCCGGTCATCATCTTAGTGACCGGGATGCCGGTCCAGCGGCTGACGACCTGAGCGATATCTTCTTCGCCGACTTCTTCTTTGAGGAGCTGCGAATCCTGGTGTTCCGCCAGGTAGGCTTCCTGTTCTTTCAACTGTTTCTGCAGTTCCGGCAGTTTGCCGTACTTCAGTTCCGAAGCTTTGGCCAGATCGTAGTTGCGTTCGGCTTTGGACATTTCCCCTTTGACGGCGTCGATTTCTTTCTTCAAGCCCTGGGTGCGCAGGATGGACTGTTTTTCTTTATCCCACTGGGCTTTGAGCTTGCTTTCTTTTTCTTTCAGTTCGTTCTTCGTTTCCGTGATCTTAGCCAGACGTTCTTTGGAAGCGTCGTCCGTTTCTTTGTTCAAGGACTGTTCTTCGATTTCCAGCTGCATGATCTTATGGCGCAGTTCGTCAATCGGCGTCGGCATGGATTCGATTTCCGTACGCAGTTTAGCGGCGGCTTCGTCGACGAGGTCGATGGCCTTATCCGGCAGGAAGCGGTCGGAAATGTAGCGGTCCGACAGGACGGCAGCAGCGACCAGGGCCTTATCACGGATGCGGACGCCATGATGGACTTCGTAACGTTCTTTCAAGCCACGAAGAATGGTAATCGTGTCTTCGACAGACGGCTGGTCAACCATGACCGGCTGGAAACGACGTTCCAAAGCGGCATCTTTTTCGATGTATTTCTGGTATTCATTGAGGGTCGTAGCGCCGATGCAGCGCAGGTCACCACGGGCCAGCATCGGTTTCAGGATGTTGCCGGCATCCATGGAGCCTTCCGAAGCGCCAGCGCCGACGACGGTGTGGATTTCATCGATGAAGAGAAGAATCTGGCCGTCCGATTTGGCGATTTCATTGAGGACCGATTTGAGTCGTTCTTCAAATTCGCCACGGTATTTCGCACCGGCAATGAGGGAGCCCATATCGAGGGAGTAGAGGGTCTTGTTCTTCAGCGATTCCGGAACGTCGCCGCTGACGATACGGCGGGCCAGTCCTTCGACGATAGCCGTCTTGCCGACGCCAGGTTCACCGATGAGGACCGGGTTGTTCTTACGACGGCGGGACAGGATTTCGATGGTACGGCGGATTTCATCATCACGGCCGATGACCGGATCCAGTTTGTTCTGGCGGGCAGCGGCGGTCAGGTCGCGGCCGTATTTTTCCAGGGCCTTGTAGTTTTCTTCCGGGTTATCGCTGTTGACGTTGGCCTTGCGGTTGGCCTTGATGGTACTCATGATTTTGTCCTGGGTCAATCCGAATTCACGGCACAACTGCTGGACTTCGTCGTCGCTTTCGCTGACGATACCCATGAGGATGTGTTCCGTGCTGATGTATTCATCGTGCATGGAGTCGGCTAACTGCTGGGCTTTGCCGATGACACGGACCATTTCCGTCGACATGGACAACTGGCTGGAGCCCTTGACGGACGGAATCTTCTTCAGTAACTGTTCCAAGCGGGCCTGGAGCATGGGGACGTCGGTATGACATTCCGAGAAAATCGTGTTGAGCAGGCCTTCCGGTTCTTTCGTCAAGCCCATGAGCATATGGACCGATGAGAGTTCCTGGTTATAATGGAGCGCGGCGATCTGCTGGGCAGACTGGAAGGCTTCGATGACCTTTTGCGTATATTTTTCGTTTCCCATAATTAAGACCTCCTTACTTATGGTGGAAGTAATCATTCTTAGGAGCTTTCCTCAAGCTCTAGTATCATTATACCGTTAAAAGTCAAAAAGTCAATAGGTCAAAAGAAGAAAAGTCAAAAATATATTTGACAAAGGAAGGGGCCTTTCGCTACACTTAATCTGTCAGGAAGGAGACGCACTTATGGATGAAAAAGAACGGAAAGCGTTTGAAGGCGACGCCTTTGCCCAATGCGCTATGGGCGACGATTATTTCTTTGAAGCTTTCGATGCCGATATAGAATATAAAGATGTTTTATATAAGAAGGCCCTGTACTGGTACCACCGGGCTGCCCAGAAAGGACACGCGGCCAGTCAGTATAATCTGGCCTATCAGTATGAACACGGACTGGGGACGGATGCCGATATGGAACAGGCCGTGTACTGGTACCGCCGGGCGGCCAATCAGGGGTATGGCACGGCCGAAAACAACCTGGGCCATCTCTACGAAACGGGGAACGGCCTGCCCCAGGATTATGGACTGGCTTTGCACTGGTACGGCCGGGCTGCCCGCCATGATGATGCCGACGGCCAGTGCAATACGGCCATCATGTACCAGTTCGGCTATGCCGGCCCGCGGGATTATGACAAGGCCGCCTACTGGTATGCCCAGGCGGCCAAAAAGGGCAATGCCATTGCCCAGAACAACCTGGGATACCTTTACGAAACGGGCCGCGGTGTCCCGCAGGATTGGGAACTGGCAGCCCACTGGTACTATGAAGCCGCCATGGCCGGAGACGGGCCGGCCCAGAATAACCTGGGCGTACTCTACCGCGACGGTCACGGCGTCCGCCACGACCTTTGCCAGGCCGTCTATTGGTTCGCCCGGTCGGCGGCTTCCGGGTACAAGGAAGGCATGAAGAATTATGCCCATGCCCTGGAAAAAGGCGAAGGCGTAGAAAAAGACACGGTCGAAGCGGCCTATTGGCGGCAGAAGGGAAAGGAATAGAAGTGATATTATACTAGTTAACATTACAGAAATACAATATTGACTATCCGGGCTAAAGGGAGTATACTGAAGATATCAAAAACGAATTGTAAAATTCACAAAATTGCAGGGAAAGGGGCATGAAGATGGGAAACTATATTGGGCATACTAGCGAAGACGGACGACAACAGTTGCTGATAGACCATTTGAAAGGGACCAGCCTTTTGGCCGAACGATTTGCCAGTATATTTGATGCGGCCGAGTGGGGAAGGATGGCTGGATTATATCATGACATCGGGAAATATAGTGCGGCTTTCCAGCGACGGATCCTGGAAGATGGGCCGCGGGTCGATCATTCTACAGCCGGTGCCTTGCTGATGAAGAAAATAAAGAATGTACCTTTGGCTCTCTGTATTGCCAGCCATCACAGCGGTCTCCTCAATATGGGAACGAAATTCTCGGACGTTACTGACGGTACCCTGATGGGGCGGCTGAAAAAAGAATTGAAGGGCAAACTGGACTATTCGGCTTATCGCCAGGAACTGCCTGAACCCGTACCGATTCGCAAGGCGCCGGCCTTTTTATACGGAAAAGACCAGTTCTATTATTCCTTCTTCATCCGCATGCTTTTTTCCTGTTTAGTCGATGCCGATTTTTTGGATACGGAGCGATTCGTAAACGATGGCAAAGTGCAGCGCGGCGGATTCGCGACGATGGAGGAACTTCACGATTTATTTTTCGCGTATTATGCAACTTTTGGAAAACCCACTACGCCTATCAATCAAAAACGACAGGAAATTTATCAGCAATGTCTGGATGCGGCTGAAAAAGAGCCAGGTATGTTTAGTCTGACCGTTCCGACCGGTGGCGGTAAGACATTGTCTTCCTTGGCTTTTGCCTTGAAACATGCTATAAAATACAAGAAACAGCGGATTATTTATATCATCCCCTATACTTCGATTATTGAACAGACTGCCGATATTTTCCGTAATATTCTAGGGGATGGTAACGTCATCGAACACCATATGAATGTCGATTACGATAAAGATTACGATAAAAATTACGACGATGACAAAAAGGAAGATGATGGCTTGAACCGCAAAAAGCTGGCGACTGAAAATTGGGATGCGCCCGTCATTGTGACGACAAATGTGCAGTTTTTTGAATCCCTCTTTGCGGCTAAGACCAGCCGGTGCCGCAAGGTACATAATATTGCCAATAGCGTCCTCATCTTTGATGAAGCACAGATGCTCCCTGAGCCTTATTTGCGGCCTTGCATCCGCAGCATGGGCGAATTGGTGGCTAATTATCGTTGTACGGCAGTATTGTGTACGGCAACGCAGCCGAGTTTGGAAACGTATTTTTCCCGGATCGGAGAAGGCCTGAAAGTGCGGGAAATCTGTCCGGATACCCAAGGCTTGTATGGATTTTTCAGGCGCGTCACTTATCGATTCATGGATGTAGATTCCCTGGAATCCTTGGCGGCGCAGCTGAAAGAGCATGAGCAGGTCCTGTGCGTCACTAATTCCAAGAAGGATGCCCGGGACTTGTATCAGATGATGACGGGCGACGGCTGTTACCATTTGTCGACCTTCATGTATCCGGCTCATCGGCGCCGTGTCTTAGCCATCATCCGTCAGCGCCTTCAGAAGGGCTTGCCCTGCCGGGTCATTTCGACCAGCTTGATCCAGGCTGGTGTCGATGTCGATTTCCCTGTCGTTTATCGTGAAATTGCGGGCCTGGATAGTATCATACAGACCGGCGGCCGCTGCAATCGGGAGGGGAAACAGCGGACAGAAGACAGCATCGTATCTATTTATGATTTGCCTAAACCTATGAACCGGATTCCGGCTTTCGTGCGGCGTCCTATCGAAATAACCCAGATGGTGGCGAAGGACCATGCCGACATAGCCAGTGCAGAGAGTATTAAAGCGTATTTCGACCAGCTCCATTATACGCTTGGCGAAGACCAGCTGGACAGTAAAGATGTGTTAAAACGATTAGAAGTGAATAAACCGGCCTTTACAGAGATTGCAAAAGATTTCAAACTGATAGAAGAAGACAGCCGGACCGTTTTTATTCCCATAGATGATGACCTGGACAACCAGAAAATCCTGGCACAATTGAGAAGCGGTGTTTGCAACCGGTCCATACTCCGTAAGGCGAATCAATATATGGTCGGCGTCTATGAGAATCAGTTCAGGAAACTAGAGGAAACGAATAAGCTGGAAGCGTTGGAGTTTGGATTGTACGTACTAACGGATCCGGCAGCATATGATCCGGATACGGGGCTCGTCGTCAATATGGAAGATGGAATAGGCATCTTTTTATAAATTAGGGAGATGATGATATGGCAATACGAGTAGAAGTTTGGGGAGATTATGCCTTATTCTCCCGGCCGGAAATGAAAACAGAACGCGTCAGTTATGATGTCATGACGCCGTCTGCGGCACGAGGCATCATTGAGGCGATTTATTGGCATCCCGGACTCAAATGGATTATTGATAAAATCTATGTCCTCAGTCCTATCCGGTTCACCAATATCCGCCGCAATGAAGTCAAGGCAAAGGCCAGCGCCAGAGCGGCCAAGCAGGCGATGATTAAGAAAAATGTGGACTTGTATTTGAGTACGAAAGAAGAAATCCAGCAGCGGGCTTCTATGGTACTGTGCAAGGTGCATTATGTCATCGAAGCGCATTTTGAACTGACCGATAAGGCCAATGCTTCTGACAATGCTGGAAAGTTCCAGGATATCATCCGCCGCCGCTTGAAGCGGGGACAATGTTATCATACGCCTTATTTTGGCTGCCGGGAATTTCCTGTCAATTTCCGGGAATACGAATTTGACAGTGTGCCGACAGCCTATGCCGGGGAAGATAAGGAATTAGGCTATATGCTGTATGACATGGATTATTCCGATTTACAGCACATACGGCCTATGTTCTTCAAAGCGACCTTACATAATGGGGTCCTGGATTTGCGGGATTGTGAGGTGCACTCATGATTTTACAATCGTTGGTAGCGTATTATGAAACCTTAGCCCGGCAGGGAGCTATTGCCAAGCCGGGGTGGGGGGACTATAAGATTTCCTATGCTGTCAATCTGAATCAGCAGGGCGAAGTCATCGGAATCCTATCCTTAGAAAAAGAAGTGATGCGGGGAAAAAAGAAGGTATCTGTGCCCACCATCCATATGCTGCCGGAAGGCGTAAAAAAAACAGTGGGCATCCGGGCGCAGTTCCTGTGGGCCAATGCCGCTTATTGCCTGGGGCTGCCTAAAGACATGAAGACAGCGGATATGGCAGAAGATGCGGCAGCTAAATGGGAAAAAGAGAAAAAACGGAGTATAGCTTGTTTTGAAGCGATGAAAAAATATCATTTGGATATCTTAGAAGCTGTCCACACGCCGTCAGCAGAGGCTTTGAAGCGGTTCTTCACGATGTGGAAGCCGGAAACAGCAGAAAATCATCCCGTGTTGAAAACCTATCTGGCCACCAACCTGTTGACAGCCAATGTAATGTATGCCGTCGAAGGTGTCTTTGTCAAAGATGATGAAACCATCAGGGCTGCCTGGGATGCCCATTATAATCAGCCATCTGCTGATGCTGTCGAAGGGCAGTGTTTGGTCACGGGGAAAATAGCTCCCATTGCCCGCATCCATCCCAATATCAAAGGCGTCCGCGGCGCTCAGTCCTCAGGAGCTTCCTTAGTATCTTTCAACGCAGATGCTTTTGAATCATACGGTCATTCAGGGGGGCAGTGCTATAATGCCCCTGTCAGCGAACATGCCGCTTTTGCCTATACGACGGCATTGAATCAGCTTATTGCCGATGAAAAGCACTGTAAGGTCATTGGCAATACGACCGTTGTCTATTGGGCAGCCGATGGGGAAGAAGCCTATCAGGATTTGCTTCATAGCGCCGTTTTTGAAGATGACGATGCCATCGACGATGAGACCCTGGATGCCTTGTTTTCGCATATCCAAAACGGGATGCCCTTTGATTTTCACGGTGTCCCCATCCACCCGGATACGCCTTTTTATATCTTGGGACTGTCTCCCAATGCGGCAAGGCTTTCGGTCCGCTTTTTCTTGCAGGACACATTCGGTCATTTTATCGACCATGTGCGCAGGCATTATGAGAGACTGGAAATCGTTATGCCTCAGCGTCATCGGGCCTACCTGCCATTATGGAGACTGTTGGGGGAAACGGTAAATAAAAAAAGTAAAGATAAAGCAGCATCCCCGCTTCTGGCAGGGGCTGTGATGCGCAGCATCCTCTCGGATACGCCTTACCCGCAGGCTTTATACAATAGCGTCATGTTGAGAGTCAAAGCAGACCAGGATGATAAAGATAAGCATATCTATAAAATTAGTGCCGAAAAAGCCGCCATCATCAAGGCTTGTTTATTGAAGAATTTTCCGAAAGGAGAGAAAGTAACTGTGGCATTGAATGAAGAAAGTACGAATACGGCCTATGTATTAGGCCGACTGTTCTCTGTATTGGAACAGATTCAGGAAGAAGCCAATCCCGATATCAACAGCACGATTAAGGATCGGTTCTTTAATAGTGCGGCTGCTACACCGGGTGTAGTGTTTCCTGTTTTATTGAAAATGGCCAACCACCATTTACGCAAATTGAATGATAGAAAGGGCTTAAAAATTACTCTTGAAAAAATGGTCACAGAATTGGAAGGGAAAATCGAGATGAATGGCCAGCCTATTCCGGCGCGGATGAATTTGACGGATCAAGGCTTATTTATTTTAGGCTATTACCATCAAACCCAGAAACGGTATGCGAAGAAGGAGGAAAAATAAAATGTCAGAACCCATTAAGAATCGCTATGAATTTACCATCCTGTTTGACGTAGAAAATGGTAATCCCAATGGAGATCCCGATGCCGGTAATATGCCGCGTGTGGATCCGGAAACCGGATACGGCCTGGTTACCGATGTCTGCTTGAAGCGTAAGATACGCAATTGCATTGAAACGATTTGCGAAGACCAGCCTGGCTATCGCATTTACGTCAAAGAAGGCGTTCCTTTGCAGCGCAGCGACAAAGAAGCGTTAACCTACGTGGGCATTGATGAAAAGACGGATATAAAAAAGATGAAAAAAGATGATCCGGAACTGGACCGTAAAATCTGTGACTTTATGTGCCAGAATTTCTTTGACATCCGTACCTTTGGCGCCGTCATGACGACTTTTGTCAAGAGTGCACTCAATTGCGGCCAAGTCCGCGGTCCCGTTCAGTTAGGCTTTGCCCGCAGCATTGATCCTATCGTACCACAGGAAGTCACCATTACCCGTGTCGCCATCACGACGGAAAAAGATGCGGAAAACAAGAACACCGAAATCGGCAGAAAATATATCATTCCCTATGCGTTATACCGCGTAGACGGCTATGTATCAGCCAACCTGGCACGGAAAGTGACCGGTTTCAGTGAAGACGATTTACAGTATTTATGGAAAGCCATCATTAATATGTTCGAATACGACCATTCCGCTGCCAGAGGGAATATGGCTGTGCGCGAACTCATCGTATTCAAACACGATAGTGAATTGGGAAATGCTCCAGCATATAAACTTTTTGATACTGTTCACGTCCAGAAAAAAGAAGGCGTCGTCGCGCCCAGAAACTATACGGACTATGACGTAACCGTAGATGAAAGCAAAATCTCGGAACACGTTACGTGTACCCGGATGATTTAAACGTAGGAAAGAGGGGGTGCGAAGCCGTATCACACATAAAATATATCAGAGCTTCGCACCCGGCTTGATTTCTATAAAAATAAGCAATACCCGGAGAATTGACTCAAAAATTGAACTGCTATTCAATCAGTTCGCAATATGATTGATGAGAGAGCAGATAGTGACTGAGCCAATTTGAAGGCCGTCGCACCCTTCACGGGTGCGTGGATTGAAATCCTTCGATCCATACGAGATGATCTGGTGTTGCTGTGGTCGCACCCTTCACGGGTGCGTGGATTGAAATGATGGTTTCCCCGTCTTTTCCGATGGCCTTCCCGGCGTCGCACCCTTCACGGGTGCGTGGATTGAAATATCGATCGTTTGAACGATGTAATTGGAAACTGCTTTGTCGCACCCTTCACGGGTGCGTGGATTGAAATGACCTGGAGATGCTTATTTGCGACGATGGACGAATGTCGCACCCTTCACGGGTGCGTGGATTGAAATCTCGTGGCGTCGATGTCAAAAGCGTCGATGCGTCGTCGCACCCTTCACGGGTGCGTGGATTGAAATCGCTGTTGTACTCTTGCTCAGCACAAATTTAATGGCGTCGCCCCTTCACGGGTGCGTGGATTGAAATGCTTTGATGACGGCCCAATCGTCGACAAACTGCGGAGGTCGCACCCTTCACGGGTGCGTGGATTGAAATAAGCGCCGGCCACCGACAGCGGATATGCCGTACGTCGCACCCTTCACGGGTGCGTGGATTGAAATTGAATGTCCGATGTAGTTGTTGCCATGAAATCACCCCGTCGCACCCTTCACGGGTGCGTGGATTGAAATTGTTGACGTTGTAATAGACGCACAATATACAAAAGTCGCACCCTTCACGGGTGCGTGGATTGAAATGATTGTCTGGCTGGTAATGTCAAAAGCAAAACTCATGTCGCACCCTTCACGGGTGCGTGGATTGAAATCTCAGTCCGTGACCTGAGATACTTCGGTTTCTGGATGGGTGTCGCACCCTTCACGGGTGCGTGGATTGAAATCTTGGCAAACTGGTCTAATTGGGCGTTAAATTCGTCGTCGCACCCTTCACGGGTGCGTGGATTGAAATTCTCGTAGCTGCACCGTAGTGTTTCAGTACGTCGCGTCGCACCCTTCACGGGTGCGTGGATTGAAATATCAATGCTACTGGATACCGGAAGACCTGCTGGAAAAGTCGCACCCTTCATGGGTGCGTGGATTGAAATTTTCTTGGTGATTTTTCCGGCATCTGCTGCCAGTAAGTCGCACCCTTCACGGGTGCGTGGATTGAAATTGCTCTATACCGGGATGCGCTGTGGCGAAATGCTAGTCGCACCCTTCACGGGTGCGTGGATTGAAATCCACGCCAGCTACCGATAATGCCCATTCCTTGTAATGTCGCACCCTTCACGGGTGCGTGGATTGAAATATCGAAGCGGGCATCGAAGCGATTAATCGTAGTCAGTCGCACCCTTCACGGGTGCGTGGATTGAAATGAGGTACGAGACGGCGGCTTCCCCGAGCGATGCAATGTCGCACCCTTCACGGGTGCGTGGATTGAAATAACCTGGCAACCCTGAAAGTTCTCAATCGGCGTGTAGGTCGCACCCTTCACGGGTGCGTGGATTGAAATACTTTATCCGCGCTGGGTGCCATTGTGGGCGCGTTTGTCGCACCCTTCACGGGTGCGTGGATTGAAATATGAATCATTCTATAATTTCCAGAAATCTATTATGGTCGCACCCTTCACGGGTGCGTGGATTGAAATTATAAATACGTAGATACTTTTATGCAAGCATTTGCTGGTCGCACCCTTCACGGGTGCGTGGATTGAAATCGTCAAGAGCGAAGACCTTGATATCGACTACGACCTGTCGCACCCTTCACGGGTGCGTGGATTGAAATATGGATTTTGGGGTCTGAATTAGCAGTACCCAGCATGTCGCACCCTTCACGGGTGCGTGGATTGAAATACAGGGATTCACGCCGATATGCGTACAGCAGAAGTCGCACCCTTCACGGGTGCGTGGATTGAAATGAGTCCGCACGTTGCCCCACGGCCAATTGAGGGCCGTCGCACCCTTCACGGGTGCGTGGATTGAAATAAGCCGTGTACCCCGTCGGCTCCGTCTATGTGAGCATGTCGCACCCTTCACGGGTGCGTGGATTGAAATAGGCGTACTGCCAGGAACGTCAGAACAATGTAGAGTCGCACCCTTCACGGGTGCGTGGATTGAAATTCGAAAAAGTCCAGCACTACCGGCAGGACGACATGGTCGCACCCTTCACGGGTGCGTGGATTGAAATTTCAATCAATTCAACAGTTACTTGTAATTTTTTCAGTCGCACCCTTCACGGGTGCGTGGATTGAAATGCGGAGTGAAGTTATGATGAATCTAACGACACCTACGTCGCACCCTTCACGGGTGCGTGGATTGAAATTGACGGAGAGGTACAGGAAATGTTCTGGCATTACGTGTCGCACCCTTCACGGGTGCGTGGATTGAAATTTTCAAGTCTGTCAGCTCTACCATCTCGTATCACCTCGTCGCACCCTTCACGGGTGCGTGGATTGAAATCCCATTAATATCTAGGAGGTGACGCGCAATGGATTCGTCGCACCCTTCACGGGTGCGTGGATTGAAATACGGAGCCCTCATCGACGAACTGCATGCCATCAAGGAGTCGCACCCTTCACGGGTGCGTGGATTGAAATAAGGCCGAAGTAAACCTCAATAAGCAGGAAGTCAAACGTCGCACCCTTCACGGGTGCGTGGATTGAAATCCATCGTATCACCAGCCCTACAAAATCCAGTCGCCGGGTCGCACCCTTCACGGGTGCGTGGATTGAAATAAAGGCCGACAGTGCCATGTTGTCGACTTCCAGGGAGTCGCACCCTTCACGGGTGCGTGGATTGAAATGAAAAGAAGTACGGCGAAATCAAGATTTACGGGTAAGTCGCACCCTTCACGGGTGCGTGGATTGAAATGCTAAATGGATTTAAGATGTATACCAGCACAGCCAATGTCGCACCCTTCACGGGTGCGTGGATTGAAATTCCCGTATTGATGTTATTTGCCATATCCTGGCGGCGGTCGCACCCTTCACGGGTGCGTGGATTGAAATGGACATATCGGACGCCCTAAAAGAAAAAAACGAGGTCGCACCCTTCACGGGTGCGTGGATTGAAATCTTCCTGGCTGATTTCATAGGCGGCATAAAGGGAGTCGCACCCTTCACGGGTGCGTGGATTGAAATCGATAATTTTCCGCCGTATGTCTCCAGTGTCCCCCAGTCGCACCCTTCACGGGTGCGTGGATTGAAATGGGATGTCGTCGGCGACAGGGATGCCGATTTCGGCGCGTCGCACCCTTCACGGGTGCGTGGATTGAAATTTTTGTGAATCTGTTACTTTTAAAGCCCGTCTTAGGTCGCACCCTTCACGGGTGCGTGGATTGAAATTCAGACAAAGCCGAAATTAGAGAACGTATTATTCGTCGCACCCTTCACGGGTGCGTGGATTGAAATTGGTACACAAGCCAACAGACTCATCGACAATGATAGGTCGCACCCTTCACGGGTGCGTGGATTGAAATTTTTCGATTTTTGGAAAAACCCAAAGGAAAATCTATATGTCGCACCCTTCACGGGTGCGTGGATTGAACGCTTATCCTGTTTGTCATCGGAACGGCCTTTTTATCGTAGTTTCGCCAGAAGACTCCTTCCTCTTAGGTAGGGGATGAATGGCGATGGATTTCGCAGGTTCGATGCCTGCGAAATCCACCCTATGTCTTTTCCATCTTAGCCTTTTCACTTCGTCTACGGTATAATGGTAGATAACAGAGGAGGTGAATCCTAGATGTACTTGACGCAATCAAATGTCATCCGCGGCTTGTCGAAACAAGACTATACGATGCTCCGGGAAATGTGCCAATGCAGCAATAACCTGTACAATGTAGCGGTCTATACGATTCGGCAGCATTACTTCGATACCCAGCAATTCTTGCGGTACGAAAAAATTTACCCCATCTGCAAGAAAAATGAAAACTATGGCTTGTTGCAGGCCGGTGTCGCCCAGCAGATATTGAAGATGGCCGACCGCAGTTTTCGTTCTTTTTTCGGGCTTTTGCAGAAAGTCAGGTCAGGTGACTATGGTTCAAAGGATGTTCGTCTGCCGTACTATCGTGAAAAAGGAGGATGGTTCCCTCTCGTCTTGTCGACGAACGCCATCAACATTAAGAAGGGTTTCCTGACGGTGCCGATGAGCCGGGAATATGCGAAACGCCATAACGGGCATCGGATTCGGATTCCTGTTCCCGACAGACTGAAGGATAAGACGATTCAGGAAGTCCGCATCTGTCCCATGTATAACGGACGGTATTTTAAGATTCAGTATTGCTACTTACAGGACCCAGAACCGATGAAAACCTTGCCAGACCGTGTCCTGGCTATTGACTTGGGGCTGGACAATCTGGCCGCCTGCGTTACCAATACGGGGACGTCGTTCCTCATGGACGGTCGTAAACTCAAATCTATCAACCAGTATTGGAATAAACGAAAAGCCAGACTCCAAAGCATTGCCGCCAAGCAGGGCCAGAAGACAACGAACCAGCTCTGTCAGTTAGCGAAAAAACGCAATTGCCGGATGCAAGATATCCTTCGCAAGACAGCCCGCTATATCCTCGATTTTTGCATCAGTCATCAGATAGGGACCATTGTCTGCGGCTATAATCGCGATTTCAAACGAGGACTGAAACTAGGTAAAGTGACAAATCAGCACTTCACTCAAATCAATTTGAGCTATCTGCGCAATACCTTGAAACACCTGTGTGAACGCTACGGGATAACCTATCTGGAACAGGAAGAATCGTATACCTCTCAGGCCAGCTGCCTGGATTTGGATGACATTCCCGTATACCAGCCGGATGCCCCCTATACAGGAACGTTCAGCGGGAAACGAGTCCGGCGCGGCCTGTACCGTTTCGCCGACGGCAGGATGGCTAATGCCGACATCAACGGCGCCGCCAACATACTCCGCAAAAGTAAGCAGAACCTCGATTTCGAGGGACTGTGTAAGGGGCTTTTGGACAGCCCTTTGAGAATAAGGCTATCCTGATTTCAGGAGGAAACTTAAACAGCAACCTTCTCAAGAATCTCTCGCTTCTATAAGCGGGAGAGGTTCAATATCGGTATATCTTTCCTTATAGTTCGCAACGGCAAATCATGGCGCCGGACGTTTTTTTTGACCGGTATATTGCAGACGATTTCGCACGGGTTTTCGTACCGAAGCGGTTTGAATCGCTGTGCCGGCAATTTCTGATCCGCCAGAACCGGCAGGGACGTCTGCCGGAAATCTTCGATGCCATCGGGACCTATTCTTACGATTTGCCAAAAGAGCATAAGAATGGGGAATTCGATGTCGTTACGCATGATGATAAAGGCTACATCTTTTACGAAGCCAAATTCCGGCAGACGCCCATTACGGATGCCATGATTGAAACCGAAATCCGCCAGGTCCGTCAGACTGGGATGGATTGTTATCGTTATGGTTTCTTTTCTCGTGCCGGCTATGAGGTGACTCCCAGACCGGATGTCATCCTCTATACGCTGGACGATTTGTTTGAAAACTGTTAATGGCTGACTTTCTTGACCTTGCAGGCTACGGTGTAGAAAAATATAAAGAAAAAATAATTGGATATAGAATTCGTAAATAAAAACAATTATCCGTTGATAAATTATTGAATATGGAGTATAATAGGTGACATAAGAAGACGTAAAAAAGGAGGCCTACTTATGAATATTGTAGTTTTGGTAAAGCAAGTTCCTGCGATTTCTGACATTGAAATCGCAAAAGATAACAACTTGGTCCGTGTCGGCGCACCGTCGATGCTCAACCCCGTTGATAAACACGCCATTGAAGCGGCTGTGGCTGTCAAGGAAGCCGTTGGCGGTACGGTCACGCTCCTGACCATGGGCAACGCCCTGGCCGGGGAAATGATGCGTGACGGCATTGCTGTCGGTGCCGATAAGGGCGTCCTCGTTTCGGACGAACGCATGGCTGGTTCCGATACGCTGGCAACGGGCCTGGTCTTGGCCAAGGCCATTGAAAAATTGGGTGGTGCCGATCTGGTCTTTACGGGCAAGCGCTCGACCGACGGCGACACCGGGCAGATTCCGCCGGCTATCGCTCAGCGCCTGGGCATGGCCCTTATTTCCTATGCCAACTCGGTCAGCGTCGAAGGCACGACGATCACGGCGACGCGCCTGAACCACGACGGCATCGAAACCGTCCAGGCACAGGTACCGGCTGTCGTATCGGTTACGGAAAAGAGCAATACGCCGCGTTCTCCGAAGATCCGCGGGAAAATGGCTGCCAAGAAAGCCGTCTTTGATGTCTGGAAAGTGGAAGACCTGGGCCTCGATGCAGCAAGTGTCGGGACATCCGGTTCGGCGACGAAAGTCACGGAACTGTTTGCACCGGAACCGAATCCGGTCGGCGTCATGATTGAAGGGGCTACGCCGGCAGACGCTGCGGCTAATCTCGTCAAAGATCTGACTGCCAAGAACTTGCTGTAAGGAGGGCTGAATTATGGAATTGAAACAGAATATCTGCGTATATATCGAAATCGCCGGCGGTGCCCTGAGCCCGTTGAGCATTGAATTGTTGGGCAAAGCCCGTCAGCTGGCTGATGCCAAGGGCAAGAAAGTCGTCGCTTTTGTCGCCGGTGCTGATACGGCGAAAGCCAGCCAGGAAGCTATTTCCTACGGGGCCGATGCCGTTGCCGCTGTCGAAGACGGCGCGCTGGCTGCTTATGATTCCGTCTTGTACACCAAAGCCATCGCCGCTTTGGCTGAAAAATATGAACCCAGTGTCATCCTCATCGGCGGGTCTCCCGATGGCCGCGACCTCGGCGGCCGCCTGTCGGCTCAGCTCGGTGTCGGCCTGGTCGCTGACTGCACGGACGTCCGCTTTGAAGGCGACGATGACACGCTGACCTGGATCCGTCCGGCTTATACGGGCAAGCTCTTCGTCAAGATCCAGACGACGACGCGGCCGCAGCTGGCTACGATCAGCGACAAGATTTTCCACGGCACGCCGGCAGATCCGTCCCGGACTGGCGAAATCGTCAAGGAAAGCGTCGATTTCACCGGTGTCGCTCCGTCCGTCACGGTAACGGGTTTTGAACCGGTCGAAAAAGAAGCGGAAGAACTGACTATCACGACGGCTGATATCGTCGTCGGTGCCGGCCGCGGTGTCCAGACCGAAGACGGCATGAAAGCGGTCCAGGCCTTTGCCCAGCGCATCGGCGCAGCTTTCGGCGTTTCCAAACCCCTCGTCGATAAAGAATGGGCGCCTTATGAATGGCAGATCGGCATTACGGGCAAGAAAATTGCTCCGAAGATTTACATCGCCCTGGGCATTTCCGGTGCTATCCAGCACAAACTGGGCATCCAGGATGCGGGCCTCATCATCGCCGTCAACAAAGACCCGGATGCACCGATCTTCAAGTTCGCCCACTACGGTATCGTAGGCGACCTCTTCGAAGTCATGCCGGAACTGGAAAAACAGATCAAAAAGATCCGTGGCTAGGAAATAGTTTGAAGTTTGAAGGAGCTGTCTTTTTAGACAGCTCCTTTTTTGCATGTTATAATACCCATATCTATACGAAATGCTGTGAAAAAATACGGAGGTGGTTCCATGGATTCTTTTGCTGCCCGCCAGGCCTGCCGCGACGGTCGTTATGACGAGGTCCTGGCTATGTACGGCAAGGCCGCTCCCGACGGCTCTTGGTCGTGTTGGGATTATTACTATTATGCCTATGCCCTGCGCAAGACGAAGCAGTACCGGAAAGGCCGGGAAATCGCCCGGGCCGGCATGATTGCCTTTCCGGATTTTACCAACCTGCATGGGATTTACTGCTGGTGCCTCTATTATCTGTATATCCAGAAGTTCGATGAACGGACCCATTCGCCGGCTGATTTTCGCCGCGCTGTCGATGCCATCCTGAAGTACAGCCGGCAGGAAGCGTACAGTCCGTATGCCCTGGCCGTATGGCGCATGGTCGATGTCCTCAAGAACAAGCCCGGCCAGGCCAATCTCATGGGTGCCTATCTGCGCCGCCTCGACCCGGACCAGCTGCCGGACCAGGAAAAGACCGTGACTTTGAAAGGGCGGGAACGGGTCATCGCGTCGGACCGGGAACGGTGGTACTCCCTCATGAGCCGCATCCTGGTCAAGGAAGAAAAGTATGACGACTGCATCACCTTGTGCCAGCAGGCACTGAACTATTTCCCTCAGCTCCATCATGACAATGACATCTGGTTCTCTTACCGCATCGCCCTCTGCCAGCTGCGCCAGGGCCAGGTTGCAGAAGGGCGGCAGCGCCTGGAGAACCTGCTGAAATATAAGCAGCACTGGATCCTCTATCGTGGCCTGTTCTTTGCGTCCCAGGCGGAAGGCGATAGTGCGGCTATGCGCCGTTACGGGGCGTCGGCTTTTCTGGCCGGCGGTGAATTTAAGGGCAAAGTCAATTTCCTGGTCCAGTTCGCCCAGGCCCTGGAGAATATGGGCGGCTATGAGAAAATGGCCTATTATCATTATCTCCTGGCCCGGGACGTGCGGCAGGACCAGCACTGGAAGGTCAAAGCCGAACTCATTGCCAAAGTCGACAGCTATGCCTTTCCCGAACCGAACCGGCGGGACTTGATGGACGGCCTGCATCAATTCTGGATGGCCGGGAAACATGCCGGACAGACCTGCCATAAAGGGCGTATCGAGCGGATCCTTCCCGGCGGCAAGGCCGGTTTCCTCAAGGACCGTGAGGGCAGTCAGTACTATTTCCGCACGTCGTCGCTGTACCGCGTCCGCCCGCAAGAAGGGGAGAGAGTCACTTTCTACGTGGAAGACTTCTTTGAGACAGGGAAAGAAAAACCGGCCCATCGCGCCGTGGACATCGAGCCGGTTTTGCTATATCATAAGAGTTGAATTTACTAGAGAAAGTGAGTGGCACTCATGATTTTATCAGGCAAGGAAATTGTCAAGCATTTAGGTAAGGAAATCATCATCGAACCCTTCCATCCGGAACGGGTCAATCCCAATAGTTATAATCTGTCCCTGCACAACGAGCTCATGGTCTATGACCATAATGAATTAGACATGGCCAAGCCCAATCCGGCTTCGACCATCTATATTCCCAAGTCGGGCTACGTCTTGCAGCCCAACAAGCTCTACCTGGGGCGGACCAACGAATATACCCGTACCGATGGCTATATCCCCATGCTCGAAGGCCGGTCGTCTGTCGGCCGCCTGGGCGTCTTCATCCACGTCACGGCCGGGTTCGGCGACGTCGGCTTTGCCGGCTACTGGACGCTGGAAATCTTCTGCGTCCAGCCTATCCGCATTTATCCCAATGTCGAAATCTGCCAGATTTACTACCACGATATCGACGGGGAATACGATACCTATAAACACGGTAAATACCAGAACAATACGGGCATCCAGCCCAGTATGCTCTGGAAAGACTTTGAAAAGATGAAATAAAGGGAGTGTCATCATGAAAGAAATAGATATGTTAGCCATGGCCCGGACGAACGGGTTCCGCCTGGGTAATGCCCAGGACCGCCAAGGCGGCACGGGCTGCACGGTCTTGGTATTTCCCGATAGCGCGCCCTGCGCCGTCGATGTCCGCGGCGGCGGCCCGGCCAGCCGGGAATCGGAACTCCTCAGTCCCATGGCGGCTGCGTCGGGCATCCACGCCATCCTGCTCAGCGGCGGCAGCGCTTTCGGCCTCAATGCTTCGGCCGGAGTCATGCAGTATCTGGAAGAACAGCACATCGGCTTCGATACGCGTATCTGCAAGGTGCCCCTCGTCGTCGAATCGTGCATTTATGACCTGGGCTGCGGCGACAACGTCCGTCCCGATGCGGCCATGGGCTATGCGGCCTGCCAGGCAGCGGAGAAGGGGGACTTCCGTGAAGGCTGTTACGGCGCCGGTACGGGGGCGACAGTCGGCAAGCTCTGTGGTCCGGACTATATGATGAAATCCGGCCTCGGCGCTTATGCCGTCCAGGTCGGTGACCTCCAGGTCGGTGCCGTCGTCTCCGTCAACGCCGTCGGCGATGTCCTCGATGAACAGGGACAGATCCTGGCCGGCATGCGCAGCCGCGACGGCCAGGGCTTTGCCGACACGCGGCGGGTCATGCTGGAAGAAGCGGGGCAGACGCCGACCCTCTTTTCCCAGCGCGCCGTCGGGACGACGACCAATACGACTATCGGCGCTGTCGTCACCAATGGGCGGTTCGACAAGGCCCAGCTCAAGAAAATCGCCGCCCTGGGTAGCAACGGCATCGTCCGCGCCATCCGTCCCGTCAATACGACGGCTGACGGCGATTCCCTCTATGCAGCCAGTGTCGGCAGCGTTTCGGCTGAATTGAGCCTGACCGGCACCATCGCGGCCTACGTCGTAGAAAAAGCCATCCGCCGCGCCGTCTGCCAGGCTGAAAGCCTGTATGGCATCGAGGCGTGCCAGGATGTTTGATGTAATGATGTTTGATGTTTGATGTAAAAAAATAATTATGACCATCACGTCAAACGTCAAACTTCAAACTAACAGGGGAGCGCTTTCAGAAAATGTGCTGCCTATATTCTGGTGAAAGAGGAGTGTTTTTATGTACGATTACGTCATCGTCGGCAGCGGCCTCTTTGGCTGTGTCTTTGCCCACGAGATGCATAAAGCCGGTCGGCAGTGCCTGGTCCTGGAACGGCGGGACCAGGTCGGCGGCAATGTCTATTGTGAAGAAAAGGACGGCATCCATATCCATCGCTATGGCGCCCATATCTTCCATACATCGGACCTGCGGGTCTGGGAGTATGTCAATCAGTTCGCTAAATTCAATCATTTTATCAATACGCCTGTTGCCAATTATAAGGGCGAACTGTACAACCTGCCTTTCAATATGAATACTTTTGCCAAGATGTGGGGCATCATCACGCCGGAACAGGCAGCGGCCAAGATTGAAGGCCAGCGCCGGGCAGCGGGCATCACGGAGCCGGAGAACCTGGAAGAACAGGCCATTTCCCTCATCGGCACGGATGTGTATGCGAAACTGATCAAAGGCTATACGGAAAAGCAGTGGGGCCGGAGCTGTAAGGAATTACCGGCCTTCATCATCAAGCGCCTGCCCGTACGCTATACCTTTGACAACAATTATTTCGACGACGAGTATCAGGGGATTCCCAAAGGCGGTTATAACGTCCTCATCGACGCCCTCCTGGATGGCATCGAAGTGCGGACCGGTGTCGATTATAACCGGGAACGGGCGTCATACCTGGATGTAGCCCGCAAAGTCGTCTATACCGGCCCGATTGACGAGTATTTTGGCTACCGCTTGGGCCATCTGGCTTATCGGGGCTTACATTTTGAAACAGAACGTTATAACGAAGTCAACCATCAAGGTGTGGCAGTCATGAATTACACCGACCGGGAAACGCCATATACGCGGACTATCGAGCACAAGCATTTTGAATTTGGCAGACAGCCTGTGACGTATGTCACTAAGGAATATCCGGCCGAATGGCAGGCCGGCCAGGAAGCGTATTATCCGGTCAACGATGAAGCCAACCAGGAACTGTACCGTAAATATGCAGCCTTGGCCCGCCATGAATACAACGTCATCTTCGGCGGCCGCCTGGCAGAATACAAATATTACGACATGGACGACGTCATTGCCAGTGCCCTGGCTGCGGTAGAAAGGGAAGGATATCATGCAGAAACAAATTCGTAAGGCCGTCATCCCGGCGGCAGGCTATGGGACACGCTTTTTGCCGGTCACCAAGGCCATCCCCAAGGAAATGATCCCCATTGTCGATAAACCGGTCATCCAGTATATCGTCGAAGAAGCCCTGCAGAGCGGCATCGAAGAAATACTCATCATCACCGGCCATGGCAAGCGGGCCATTGAAGACCATTTCGACACTAATATCGATTTGGAACTGCAATTGCGTCAGCAGGGGAAAGACCAGCTGCTGCACCTGGTTCAGGATATTTCGTCGATCAACGTCCACTACATCCGCCAAAAACACATGCGCGGACTGGGCGACGCCATCCGCTGTGCCGAATCGTTCATCGATAATGAACCTTTTGCCGTCCTCTTGGGCGACGACGTCATCTACAACCCGGAAAAACCGGCGCTGAAGCAGATGATGGAAGCTTTCAGCCGCTTAGGGGCGACCATGCTCGGCTGCCAGGAAGTGCCGCAGGAACTGGTGTCGCGCTACGGCATCGTCCAGGGCCAGCCGACCGACGACGACCGCGTCGTCAAGCTCATCGACATGGTCGAAAAACCGGCTGTCGGCGAAGCGCCGAGCCGCCTGGCTGCCTTGGGACGCTACATCCTGACACCGGATATCTTTGAAATCCTGCGCCGCGTCCAGCCGGGGAAGGGTGGCGAAATCCAGCTCACCGATGCCCTGCGCCTCATGGCCGACCGGGAAGCGGTCTACGCCTATACCTTCAGCGGCCGCAGCTACGACACGGGCAATAAACTGGGCTTCCTCAAAGCTACTGTCGAATACGCCCTGCGCCGGGAAGACCTGGGAGACGCCTTCCGGGAATACCTGCGTACCAGCCTTCCCTGATAGGGAGGTAGCCGTAAGGCCGGAGGGGTTGCGTTGAAAAACCTCTCAGTCAGCTGCGCTGACAGCTCCCCTATCAGGGGAGCCACGGACCATGAGCCACGGCTGTCCGTTCTGGCAGCCGTCCTGCGCTTTCCGTTGGTCGGCACCTGACGGGCTAGAATGGCTTGGGATGGCCCATGCGGATTATGCCTCCCCTAATAGGGGAGGTGGCCGTAAGGCCGGAGAGGTTGCCTTGAAAAACCTCTCAGTCAGCTGCGCTGACAGCTCCCCTATCAGGGGAGCCATGAGCGGGCCGCCTTCACAGGACGGCCCCTACGAACCACGAGCCACGAACCACGAACCACGAGCCACGAACCACTAGCCACGAACCACTATTTCTTTCGTCTTTGGCGGAAGAAATCTTTCATCAGGGCCGCACATTCTTCGGCACGGACGCCGGCTGTGACTTCGGTCCGGTGGTTGAGGCAGTCGTTGTCGACGAGGTGGAACAGGGAGCGCACGGCTCCCGCTTTGGGGTCGTCGCAGCCGTAGACGACGCGGTCCAGACGGCTGTTGACGATGGCTCCGGCGCACATGGGGCACGGTTCGACGGTCACATAAAGGGTACAGCCTGTCAGGCGCCAGCGGTTCAAGGCGCGGCAGGCTTTTTCAATAGCTAAGAGTTCGGCGTGGGCCGTAGCACAAGGCAGGCTTTCGCGCAGGTTATAGGCCCGGGCGACGACTTTCTTTTCATAGACGATGACGGCGCCGATGGGGATTTCTCCGACAGCATAGGCCGTCTTGGCTTCAGCCAGGGCTTTGCCCATATAAAATTCATCTTTGGTCATGTTGAATCTCCTTGGTAAAAAAATTTACGTCTATCATAACACGAAAACAGGGAAGGGGAAACTATTATGGATGCCATTTGGTGGCAGATTTTCGACTTGTTGGGGACGACGGCCTTTGCCGTATCCGGCGTCTTTGCGGCCATTTCCCGGCGCATGGACCTGTTCGGCATCTTCGTCCTCAGTGCGGCGACAGCCGTCGGCGGCGGTATCATCCGCGATATCCTCATCGGCAATATCCCGCCGGCAGCCTTTAAGAACAGTATTTATCTATGGATCATCCTCGGCTCCATGGCCGTCATCACGATCATCGTCCGCTATTTCAATATCCGCATGTGGCGCCGCGTCGTCGGCAAGCTCTCCATCTGGTATCTCGTCTGCGACGCCATCGGTCTCGGTTCCTTTACGGTCACCGGGACCCTCCTGGGCTGTTTCTACTATCCCGACTACTGGATCCTGGATATCACCCTCGGCGTCCTGACGGCCGTCGGCGGCGGCGTCATCCGCGACGTCCTGGCCGGCCGCATCCCCGGCGTCCTGCGCAAGGAGGTCTACGCGACGGCGTCCCTCCTGGGAAGTATTTTTCTCTACGGGGCGGTCATCCCCTTTGAAGTACCCCTGGAAGTCGGGGCTATCGTCAGCTTTTCCGTCACCGTCGCCATCCGCCTGGTCGCCATCCGCCTGCACCTCAATATCCCCAGGATCCGCCGCGTCCGCCATCGGAGGGCGTAGGGCAGCCTGGGTAAGGCGAACCGCCACTAGCCACTAGCCACTAGCTACGAACCACAGGCCACGGCCTCTACAAATTTCCCCAGGCCCGTGATATAATAAAGGGTACAATTTTTTTCTTCATACTAGGAGTGATAACGTGAATCTGTTACAGAAAGCAGTCAGCCTGGCCGTAGCGTCTTTCTTTTTATGTGCCTCGCCGGCTGCACTGGCAAAGACGATTTTATATGTACCCCAGGATGACCGTCCTGTCGATTATGAATATACGGTCAGTACGGCCGAAGCGGCGGGCTATCAGGTCCTGACGCCGCCGGCCCAGTATTTGTCGGGCATGAATTTCCACGGTTCGCCGGATAAGCTCATGGCCTGGGTCGATGCCAATGCCGGCAAGGCCGACGCCATGGTCCTGTCCATCGATTCCCTGGTCTATGGCGGCCTTGTCGATTCGCGCAAGCATAATCTGCCCATGGAAACGCTGACGGCGCGCCTGGAAAAGGTCGAAGCCCTGCATAAATCGCACAAGAAGGTACCCATTTATGTCTTCAGTACGGTCATGCGCAGTCCCTGGGCCGGCGGCAAAGGCGTCGAACCGGACTATTACCTGACCATGGGGTCCGCCATCTATCAGCTGGCGTCGCTCCAGGCCAAGATGGACGAAGAAGGCCTGAATCCGCAGGAACGGAACGACTGGTTCGCCATCATGCGCCGCGTACCGATGGAATACCTGCAGGACTGGTATAACCGGCGCCGCAAGAACATGAGCATCAATTACCGCCTCATCGACGATGCCCGCAAAGGTGTCTTTACCTATTACAGCCTGGGCCACGATGACAATTCCGTCAGCACCCAGTCGTCGCTGGAATCGAAGTACCTGGAAATGGCCGGTGACGGCATCCCCAAGACGGCTTTCGGCTCCTTCCCCGGTGCCGACCAGCTGGGCCTGCTGCTCATCACCCGGGCCAGCAACGATTTCAATAATTATCATCCCAAGATCACCGTCATCTATCCCTTGGGCGGCGGTGAAAAGACTGTGCCCCGCTACGACGGCCAGGCCATTGGCAAGACCATTGCGTCCCACGTCGAAGCCATCGGAGGCACTATGGTCGACAACGAACGGCCGGACCTGTTGCTGGCTGTCAATACGCCGCTGACGACGTCGACGACGGAATCGGCCAACTTCGAGAACTTCCCGATCATGCTCCAGTCGACGCGGGATTTCCTGACGCAGATCGAAAAGGCCGTCAACCTCGGCATCCCCGTCAGCATCGTCGATATGGCCTTTTCCAACGGTTCCGACAACACCCTGGTCTACGGCCTCTATCAGGATCAGATGATGTACCGCCTGGCCGCCTATAACGGATGGAATACGGCCAGCAACTCCGTTGGCTACGGTATCGCTCAGGGCGTCCTGTCCAAGTACATGACGGCCGATGCCCACCGCGACATGCTGACGACGCAGTACCTGGACAACTGGGCTTATCAGGCCAATGTCCGCGACTACATCTACCGCATGCAGCAGAAACTGGAAGCCGGCGTCGTCACCCAGTACTACCCGACGCTCAACGAAGAGCTCCAGAGCCGCACGAAGGAACAGCTCCAGCGCTATGCGTCGACGTATCTCGGCATCGACCCCAAGACCGTCGATGTCACCCTGCCGTGGCAGCGCCTGTTCGAAGTCTACGTCGATGTCAAGCCGGCGCCGACAGTCCCCCTGGAAGCCGACGTGCGCCATGACATGAACAGCCGCGAACTCCAGTCCCTGGCCAATGAGGTTTCGGAAGCGCAGGCTAAGCTCGATGCGTCCCGGACGGTCAATGCCGACGGGACGGTCAGCCAGGCCGACCCGGCCGTCCAGGCCCAGCTCCAGGCAGCCAAAGCTGCCGCCCAGGCCCGGTATGAACAGGAAAAACAGGCCCAGGCCATCAATCACAGTGAAGAAAAAGCCCAGCAGAGCCGTACCTGGGCTGCACAGAAATAAGAGAGCCTATGGAACAACAGAAACAGACAACGACACAACTTCATCAGGGACGACGCGTTCCTCGCAAAAAGAAAGGCCGCCGTATAGTTGCCGTCTTGGCCGGCCTCATCTGCCTTGGCGCCGCTGCCGTGGCTTATGGCTATTTCGGCCCGAATTTCCTCCTGCCCTATAAGAGCGGCTACGTCCATGTCCGCAGCGACATGACGGCTTCCGAAGTCGGCGATATCCTGACCGATAAGGGCTATATCGCCAGCCCCTTGTGGTTCCGCGCCGTAGCGACCGTTACCGGCCAGGCCGGGGACATCCATGCCGGCGAGTATACCCTCGATTCGCGCATGAGCCTCCATGCCCTGCTGGACAAGCTGACCAGCGGCAAGTCCGAAGCGGACCGGCTGGTCGTCCCCGAAGGCTATACGGTCCGGGAAATCGCCAAAGCCGTCGCCGCCAACGGCCGCATCAGCGAAGCCGATTTCCTCAAGGCCGCTTCCTCGTCGGACCAGCTCCTGCCGTATATGAAGGGAAACCGCAAAGTGACCTTCCCGACGGAAGGCTTCTTGTTCCCCGATACATATTTCATCCCTTATGACGCCACGGCAGACGACGTCATAGCCATGATGATCAAGAACTTCGACGACCACTTGACGGACGCCATGAGAGCGGGCATTGCCAAGCAGAACTTGTCGATTTACCAGTTCGTCACCTTGGCTTCGCTCATCGAAAAGGAAGCGAAATACGAAAAGGACCGGCCCCTCATCGCGTCGGTCTTCGAGAACCGCCTGAAGATCCACATGAAGCTCCAGTCCGATGCCAGCATTTCCTATGCCATGGGGACCCACAAGGCGGCATACAGCATCAATGAGACCCAGTACGATTCGCCGTACAATACGTACCGTTATGAAGGCCTGCCGCCGGGACCCATCGGCAATCCCGGCATGGATTGTATGGAAGCCATCCTGGAAGCGCCGCCGACGAAGTACCTCTATTTCGTCGCCGATAAGGACGGCCACAACTATTTTGCCGCTACTTATGAAGAACACATGAAGAACGTCCAGGAGCACATGCCATGATGGACGCCTTGTTTGAAGAAATGAAAGCCTGTGCCAGGGAACAGGACCTGCCCATCCTGCGCGACAGCGAACTTCCCTTGTTCACGGGCATCGTGGCGTCGTGCCGGCCGTCGCGGGTCCTGGAAATCGGCACCTGCATCGGCTATTCGGCCTTGCAGATGGCGCCGTTCCTGGCACCGGGCGGGACGATTACGACGATTGAACTTGACCGTGAGCGCTACGACCTGGCCTGCCGGTTCTTCCGGCGCTCGCCGTATGCCTCGGTCATCACGGCCCTCCACGGCGACGGGACAGAACTGGCCGGGACCTTGCCCGGTCCCTGGGACTTCGTCTTCCTCGACGGGCCAAAAGGGCAGTACGTGCGCCAGCTGCGGCAGCTCTTGCCCAAGCTCCTGCCCGGGGCCATCGTCGCAGCTGATAATATTGACTACCACGACATGTTTTACCTCGAAGGGACTTTGCCCCATAAGCACCGCACGGCTGTGACCCGCCTGCGGGAGTTCATGGACCTCGTCGGCGACCGGTCCCGCTTCGAGACTGTATTTTTTGAAAATGGCGACGGCATGACCGTTTCGCAATGGAAAGGATAAGAGAATGGGAAAAATGGAATTGCTGGCTCCGGCCGGCAGTATGGATAAAATGAAGATGGCCTTTTTATACGGTGCCGATGCCGTCTACCTGGGCGGGAAGTCCTTCGGCCTGCGGGCTTTCAGCGACAACTTTTCCAATGAAGAACTGAAGGAAGCCGTCGACTACGCCCATGCCCGGGGCAAGCACATCCACGTGACGGTCAATATCTTCCCGCACAACGACGACCTCAAGGCCCTGCCGGATTACCTCGTGTACCTGCGCGACATCGGCGTCGACGCCATCCTCATCGCTGACCCGGGCATCTTCGCCATGGCCCGGCAGCTCGTGCCCGACCTGCCTGTCCACGTGTCGACCCAGGCCAATACGACCAACTGGGCGTCGACGAAATTCTGGCATGACAACGGCGCATCGCGCGTCGTCATGGCCCGCGAAGTGAGCCTCCGCGACGTCAAGGAAATCCACGCCAAAGTGCCCGATGTCGAACTGGAAGGCTTCATCCACGGCGCCATGTGCATTTCCTATTCCGGCCGCTGCCTGCTGAGCAATTATTTCACCCAAGGCGACCGCGACTCGAACCGCGGTGAATGTGTCCAGTGCTGCCGCTTCAAGTACAACGTCGTTGAAGAAAAGCGGCCAGGCCAGTATTTCCCTGTCGTCGAAGATGAACGGGGGACGTATATCTTCAACTCCAAGGACCTCTGTCTCCTGCCGTATCTGCCGGACCTTTACGATGCCGGCCTTTCCAGCCTGAAAATCGAAGGGCGCATGAAGAGCATCCATTACGTCGCCACCGTGACCAAGGTCTATCGCCAGGCCTTCGATGCCTATGAAGCCGACCCGGAACACTTTACGGTCCGCCAGGAATGGCTCGACGAACTGGAAAAGATTTCCCATCGTCCCTATACGAAGGGCTTTTCCGTTTCCCGGCCGACGGCAGCCGACCAGGTCTACAGCCAGTCGAGCAATACCCAGACGCACGACTTCATCGGCCTGGTCAAGTCTTACGATGACGAAAAGGGCCTGGCCTGGGTCGAACAGCGGAACTACTTCAAATTGGGCCAGACTGTCGAATTTCTCCAGCCCAAAGGTCATCTGGTCCGGTATACGATCGACCGCATCGTCGACGAAGAAGGGCAGCCCCTCGACGCCGCCCGCCACGCCCAGCAGCTCGTCGGCCTGGCCGTACCGGAACGGCTGGAACCGTATTCCATGATGCGCCGCCAGGTGAAGGCTCATGTTTGATGAAGACTGGGTCTATTTCCAGGCTCCGCCCTCGGAAATGACTTTTATCAACCGCATCATCGAAGGCTGCGACTACCTGGGCGTCGTCACGGCCTTGGACGGCAAGAAGGGCATCGGCTTCGTCCGGACGACGAAGGACACGGCTAAGGAGACGAAAGACGTACTCCAATCGCTGCCTATCCCGGTGCGCATCTTGACCCGGCTGGAAGCTTTGGCTGAAGCTGAACAGCCGTAGTATATGGACTTTACAAAATTTATAGTTATACGATTTAGCGAAAAGCGCTGCCCCTGATGGCAGCGCTTTTTTCGTTCGTCCTAGGCCGTTCCTCGTAGGTCATGGGGAGCGCGGAAGACAATAAAACATTGAATTTTAAAAAAATAGCCCTTCTTGTCATGACAGGTAAAATAGTTATTTTTGCTGTCTTTTTTTTGCAGTTAGCCCTTTAAATTCTTGACAGAATTGGTGTATAATTAATAATATAATCACAAAATGCTTTATAGCGTATATTATATGCGCATATGGTACGCTATTGAATCCAAGACCCGCCGTCTGATGACACGATGTCTTTTATACATACTGAAACCATAAGCGAAGCGGCCGGGTCACAGTCAAGTAAGGAGGAGCTTCTATGAAAAAATCTAATTGCCTGGCCATGATTTTGGCCGGCGGGAAAGGGAGCCGTCTGGGCGTCCTGACCAAAGATCAGGCTAAACCGGGTCTCTTGTTCGGCGGGAAATACCGCATCATCGACTTCCCCTTGAGTAACTGCCGCAATTCCGGTATCGATACGGTCGGTATCCTGACCCAGTACCAGCCGCTGGAACTGAATTGGTACATCGGAAACGGCAGTTCGTGGAACCTCGACTCGACCAAAGGCGGGACCTACGTCCTGCCGCCGTATCAGAGCGACGGCGGCTCCAACTGGTATCGCGGCACGGCCGATGCCATCTATCAGAACCTGAACTTCGTGGAAATGGTCGGCGACGATTACGTCCTCATCCTGTCCGGCGACCACATCTATTCCATGGACTACGACAAGATGCTTAATTTCCACAAGAAACATCACGCCAAGGCCACTATCGGCACGATCCGCGTCCCCTGGGATGAAGCCAGCCGCTTCGGCATCATGGTAGCCGATGAAAACATGCGCATCACCAAGTTCCAGGAAAAACCGGCCAAACCGGAAAGCAACCTGGCTTCCATGGGCATTTACATCTTCGACCGGGACGTCCTGGAATCGTACCTCAAAGCCGACGCCAAAGATGAAAAATCGGAACATGACTTCGGCAAGAACGTCATCCCGGCCATGCTGGGCGACAAGATTCCCCTCTATGCCTATCCCTTTGAAGGCTACTGGAAGGACGTCGGCACCATCGACAGCTTGTGGCAGGCCAACATGGACCTCATCGCCGACGAACCGCCTATCGACCTGCGCGACAGCCATTGGCGCATCTACTCGGGCAACCAGAGTTTCCCGCCGCACCTCATCGGTCCTAAGGGGTCGGCCAAGAGTTCCCTCATCGCCGAAGGTTCGGAAATCTTCGGTACCGTCAGCAATTCGGTCATCTTCTATGGCGTCACTATCAAAGAAGGGGCGAAAGTCACCAATTCCGTCATCATGCCGGGGACGGTCGTCGAAGAAAATGCCGTCGTCGACAAGGCTATCCTGGGCGAACGGTGCCATATCTATCCGGGCGCTGTCCTCCACAATGAAGATGGCTCTGTCGCCGTACTGGGCCGCAAAGGGGAATTGAAACCAGAAAAAGTCACAGCGAAAGGGGAACACTAGTTATGAATAGCAATATGATCGGCCTCATCAATATGCGCGAAGACCATCCCTTGCAGGAAATCAACGACACGCGCCCGTTGTCGACGCTGCCCATTGGCGGCAAATACCGCCTCATCGACTTTACGCTTTCCAATATGGTAAACGCCGGCATCGAAAACGTCGGACTCCTGCTCTCCAGCCAGTCCCGGTCGGTACTGGACCACATCCGGTCCGGCAAGGAATGGGGCCTGGCCCACAAGGGCGACGGCTTGTTCTACCTGCCGGAAGAACGGGCAGACATCGAACATCCCGTAGAAGGGGACATCGCCGCGTATTATAAGAACCTGGTCTTCGTCAAACGGGCTAACAAGCGCTACGTTCTCTTGTCGGGCTGTGACATGGTCCAGAACATCGACTACGACGAAGTCCTCCATTTCCACCGCCATCACAATGCCGATGTCACCCTCATCTACCAGCAGCAGAAGTATGACTTCGACCGCGAAGGCTATATTCTGACCATCGATGACGTCTGCAAGGACCGGGTCCTGTCCATCGAAGCCAAGCCGGAAGTCAAGGCCGGGGATAACTTATACCAGCGGGGAATCCTCATCGACTGCGACGTATTCCAACATTGCATACGCCGGGCCTATGCCCAGGGATACACCCACTTTATTACGGATGTACTCCAGCGGAATGTAGACCGCCTGCGGATTTTCGGCTATAATTATCAAGGATATGCAAAACGGATTGATTCTGTTCATTCCTACTTCCAGGTCAACATGGACCTGCGTGACAGCCGCATCTGGCATGAACTGCTCCTGAAAGACAAGGACCATCGTATCTATACCAAAATCAAGGATGAAGCGCCGGCCAAGTACATGGAAGAATCGCATGTCACCAATTCTCTCGTAGCTAATGGCTGTATCATCGAAGGCCGCGTAGAGAATTCGATTCTTTTCCGCCGCGTCAAGGTGGGAAAGAATGCTGTCATTCGCAACAGTATCATCATGCAGCACTCGGTCGTCGGCGATGACGCCCAGCTCGACTACGTCGTATGCGATAAGAATACGATCATCCAGCCGGAAGCCGTATTGAGCGGCAGCCACGACAACCCGTTGTGCATTGGTAAACGTTCAGTCCGCTGAACGCGACTACAAAGGGGTTAGAGACAATATGAAAAAATGGCAGGATAAGGAAGAATTCAAAAAGTTATTTACCGAGAAAGCTCACATCTTGTGGGAAAAAGATTTGCGGGACATGACCTTGAATGAAGTCTATCAGACCATCGCCTACATGATCCGCGATCTGGTAAGTGAAGATTGGATCCGCACGAATGAAATCTATGCCGAACAGAAGGTCAAACAAGTCTATTATTTCTCCATCGAATTTCTCATCGGCCGCCTTTTGGAATCGAATCTCCTGGGCATCGACATGGACGACATCTGTCGTCAGGGCCTGGAAGATCTGGGCTGGGACCTGGATAAGGTCATCCCGGCCGAACGCGATCCGGGTCTGGGGAATGGGGGACTGGGGCGGCTGGCTGCCTGCTTCATCGACTCCCTGGCAGCCTTACAGCTGCCGGGCCATGGCAACAGCATCCGCTATCAGTACGGCTTGTTCAACCAGCGCATCGTCGACAACCAGCAGGTAGAACTGCCTGACAACTGGCTGGTCAACGGCTATCCCTGGGAAGTCAAGAAAGTCGACAAGGCCGTCTATGTCCGCTTCGGCGGCAATGCCTACATGCGCCCTGACGAAGACGGCAGCCTGGAATGTGTCCACGAAAAGTATTCGTCTGTCCGCGCCGTCCCGTATGATGTGCCCATCATCGGCTATCACAACAACACGGTCAACACGCTGCGCCTGTGGCGCGCTGAATACTCGCGGGAACAGCTCTACCAGGAACTGTCCCTCGGCGACCGGCGCCGGGCCTTCCGCTATAAGGACAGCGTCCAGCAGATTTCCCGTTTCCTCTATCCTGACGACAGCAATGAAGACGGCCGCCGCCTGCGCCTGATGCAGGAATACTTCTTCGTATCGGCCGGCCTCCAGAGCATCGTCCGCCATTATAAGAAGAAATACCACGAAAGTATCTATAAATTCGACCGCTATGTGGCCATCCACATCAACGACACCCATCCGGCCCTGGTCATCCCGGAACTGATGCGCATCCTCATGGATGAAGAAGGCGTGTCCTGGGATGCGGCCTGGAACATTACCGTCCGCACCGTGGCTTACACGAACCACACGATCCTGCCGGAAGCCATGGAAAAATGGTCCATCCCCATGTTCAAGGAACTGCTGCCGCACATTTACCTCATCGTCGAAGAAATCAACAACCGCTGGCTCAAAGAAGTCCGCAGCCTCTATCCCGGCGATGAATCGAGGGCCCGCGACGTCGCCGTCCTCTGGGATGGACAGGTCCACATGGCCCATCTGGCCGTCCTCGGCAGCCACAGCGTCAATGGTGTCGCCGAAATCCATTCGCAGATCCTCAAGGATTCGACGCTGCACCAGTTCTATACGTGCTTCCCGCACCGCTTCTCCAATAAGACCAACGGCATTTCCCATCGCCGCTGGCTCATCGAAGCCAATCCGCAGCTGGCCTCGCTCATCGACGAAGCCATCGGGGACGGCTGGCGCCGGACGCCGTCGAAGCTCCAGGACCTTATGCCTTTTGCCGATGACCCGTCCTTCCAGGAACAGCTGACGCGGGTCAAGAAGGAACGCAAGGATATCCTGGCCCGTTACATCCGCGACCGCTATGATACGGACGTGCGGACGGACTCGATCTTCGACATCCAGATCAAGCGCATCCACTTGTATAAGCGCCAGACCCTGAACATCCTTCACATCCTTCACCTGTATTACCTCTTGAAGGATAACCCGAAACTCAAGATTACACCGCGGACCTTCCTCTTTGGCGGCAAGGCCGCTGCCGGCTACGGCGAAGCCAAGGAAACGATCCGCCTCATCAACGTCGTCGCCCATATGGTCAACTCCGACCGCCGGGTCAGCAAGCAGATGAAGGTCCTGTTCCTGGAAAACTACAACGTGTCCTTAGGGCAGCTCCTCTTCCCGGCAGCCGACGTGAGCGAACAGATTTCGACAGCCGGCAAGGAAGCGTCGGGGACGGGCAACATGAAGTTCATGATGAACGGGGCCATCACCTTGGGGACCCTGGACGGGGCCAACGTCGAAATCCACCAGAAGGTCGGCGACGAAAACTGCGTCATCTTCGGCTTGCGGGCTGATGAAGTCATGAATTACTACATCCACGGCGGCTACTCGTCGTGGCAGATGTACAGCGGCGACGCCGACATCCGCCGCCTCATGGATGCCCTCGTCGACGGTTCCATCAGCGGGGAACACTTCGGCATGCTTTACTCGGCCTTCCTCGATAAGAACGATGAATACTTCGTCCTCAAGGACTTCAAGCCCTATTGCCAGGCCCAGCAGGAAATCGCCAAGCGCTATGGCAGTCATCAGCAGTGGTGTCATTCGAGCGTCATCAACATCGCCCAGTCCGGCTACTTCTCCAGCGACCGGACAATTCAGCAGTACGCCGATGACATCTGGCGCATCAAGCCGGTCAAACACTAACTAAGAATCAGGAGGATAAGATATGAAACTCAGTGCAATCGACGAGTACAGTACCTTCTTGTATCATCAAGGTACAAACTACGCCAGTTATCGTCTTTTCGGGGCCCATTTCACGGTCCTGCGCCGCAAGCCTTGTGTGCGCTTTGCCGTCTGGGCACCTCATGCGCAGCAGGTCAGCGTCGTCGGTGATTTCAATCACTGGGATGCCGATGCCAACCCCATGGAACGGAGCAGCTGCGGCAATGGCATTTGGGTTACACATATTGCCGGCCTCCAGGAAGGGGACATCTACAAATACGCCATCACGACGGCATCGGGGGAACGCATCTTGAAGAGCGACCCCTATGCCTTCTGGTCGGAAGTACGTCCCAATACGGCATCGAAATTGACGAAACTCCACTATGCGTGGCGCGACAAGAAGTGGATGGACAGCCGCAGTGCTTACGATTCGTACCGCAAGCCCATGCTGACCTATGAAGTCCATCTCGGCTCGTGGCGCCGCGATGAAGACGGGGAAATGCTGTCGTACCGCGACATAGCGCCCCAGCTCGTCGATTATGTCAAACAGATGAATTATACCCACATCGAGCTCATGCCGCTGTGCGAATATCCCTTCGACGGCTCCTGGGGCTATCAGGGGACGGGCTATTTCTCGGCGACCAGCCGCTATGGCAAGCCGGAAGATTTGATGTATCTCGTCGACCTGTGCCACCGCAACGGTATCGGCGTCATCCTCGACTGGGTACCGGGTCATTTTTGCCGCGACGCCCACGGCCTGCGCCATTTTGACGGCGAACCGTGCTATGAATCGGGCAACCCCATGCTGGCTGAAAATAAGGAATGGGACACGATGAATTTCGACTATGGCCGGACGGAAGTCCAGTCCTTCCTCATTTCCAGTGCCCTCTTCTGGATCAGCCAGTTCCACATCGACGGCCTGCGCATCGACGCCGTCGCCAACATGCTCTACCTCGATTACGGCCATGCTGACGGCGACTGGCAGCCCAATAAATACGGCGGCCGGGAAAACCTGGAAGCCATCGACTTCCTGCGCCATCTCAATACGGCCGTCTTCAAGGAATACCCTCAGGCCCTGATGATTGCCGAAGAATCGTCGGCCTGGCCTCTGGTAACCAAGCCCGTCGACGTCGGCGGCTTGGGCTTCAATTACAAATGGAACATGGGCTGGATGAACGATATGCTCCGCTACATGTCGCTGGACCCACTGTTCCGCAAGGACAATCACAACCTGATTACCTTTTCGTTGTGTTACGCTTTTTCAGAAAACTTCATCCTGCCTTTGTCGCATGATGAAGTCGTCCACGGCAAACATTCTCTCCTGGACAAGATGCCTGGCGACTACTGGCAGAAATTCGCCGGCCTGCGCGCCTTCTACGGCTACTGGATGTCCCATCCGGGCAAGAAGCTCCTGTTCATGGGCAGCGAGTTCGGCCAGTTCATCGAATGGAAATACGATGACAGCCTGGACTGGCACCTCCTCAAGTATCCCATGCACCAGGCCATGCACGACTACGTGCGCAGCCTGAACACGTACTATGTGGACCATCCGGAATTATGGGAAGAAGACTGCGACTGGTCGGGCTTCTCGTGGATCAGCTGCGACGACTGCGACAACAGCGTCATCGCCTTTTACCGTACCGGTAAGGACGAATCGGATATGACCGTCGTCGTCTGCAACTTTACGCCTGTCGTCCGCCATTCATATCGCTTCGGCGTCCCCCGGAAAGGGACGTACGTCGAAGTCTTCAACAGCGATGCGACGGCCTTTGGCGGGTCCAACGTCCTCAACGAAGGTGAATTTGAAGCCCAGGATGTGCCCATGCACGGCATGGACCAGTCCCTGGAACTGACCCTGCCGCCGCTGGCGACGATTTACCTGCAGCTCACTGGAAGTGCTAAAAAAAAAGCAGTGACGAAACCGCGGCGCCGCCGGACGGTGAAAACCGATAAGGCCGCTGACGGGACCGTCAAGAAAACGGCCAAGGCGCCGGGAAAGAAGGCAACGACCCGTGGAAAAGGGAAAGCCAAAACGGCAGCGTCTGAAAAGAAGACTGCTGCAACGAGAAAGAGAAGACCTGGGCGTCCTGCCAAAAAGGAAGCAGACGTCTGATACGGTATATAGGGAAAGTGGGGGAGATACGATGAATGTATTATTTGTGGCCTCAGAAGCAGTGCCATTTATTAAAACAGGCGGGCTGGCCGATGTCATGGGCGCACTGCCCAAGGCCTTAGCCAAGAAGGGCATGGACGTCCGCCTGGTCATTCCGAAATACAGCCGCATCGCCGAAGAAGCGAAGAAGCAGATGAAAGAAGTGACGACAGGCATCGTGAACCTGGCCTGGCGCCAGCTCTACTACGGTGTCGAAGAAATCAAGCAGGACGGCGTGACCGTCTATTTCATCGACAACGAATGGTATTTCAAGCGCGATGGCCTCTACGGCTACGGCGATGACGATGAACGCTTCGCCTATTTCTGCCGCGCCGTCCTGACCATGCTGCCCAAGATCGGCTTCAAGCCGGACATCATCCACTGCAACGACTGGCATACGGGCCTCATGGGGGTCTTCCTGAAAGAAGACTTCTGGCATGATGATTTCTACAAGGGCATCAAAGTGATCTATACCATTCACAACTTGAAATACCAGGGCATCTATCCGCCGTCCATCATGCGCGACATCATCGGCCTGCCGCAGGAACTCTTCGATAAGGGCAACCTGGAATGTGACGGCTGCGTGAACTATATGAAATCGGGCATGGTCTACGCCGACCACATCACGACGGTCAGCCCGTCGTACGCCCAGGAAATCACCTATCCTTACTTTGGCGAAGGCCTGGATGGCTATATCCGCGACAATGGGGAAAAGGTGACGGGCATCATCAACGGCCTCGACGTCGACGTCTATAATCCGGAAACGGACCCGTACATCAAGCGCCAGTATTCCGTCGCCAATGCCCGGGCCGGCAAGCGGGAAAATAAAGACGCCCTGCGGGCCGAACTGGGCCTGCGCATCAAGCGCGGCGTCCCCCTGATCGCCATGGTCACGCGCCTCGTCGAAGACAAGGGCCTGGACCTGGTCACGCGCATCATGGACGAACTCGTCGACGACGACGTCCAGCTGGTCCTGGTCGGCACGGGTGATGCCGGCTATGAAAACGCCTTCCGCGAACTGGCCCGCCGTCATCCGACCAAGGTATCGGCCAACATCACCTTCAACGAAGCCCTGGCCCATAAGGTCTATGCCGCTGCCGACATGTTCCTCATGCCATCGCGGTACGAACCGTGCGGCCTGAGCCAGCTCATCGCCCTGCGCTACGGCGCCATCCCCATCGTCCGCGAAACGGGCGGCCTCAAGGATACGGTCCATCCCTTCGATAAATACAGCAAACAGGGCAATGGCCTGACCTTCCCGAACTTCAACGCCCATGAACTCCTGTTCACGACGAAACGGGCCATGGGCTACTACGAAGACACGGCCCTGTGGGATATCCTCGTCCGCAACGCCATGACCAGCGATTACAGCTGGGACCGCTCGGCCGAAGCGTACCTGAATCTGTACAAAAAAGTATTACAACAATAAAATAGCGTTTTTCGTTTGTAGTTCATCGTTCATCGCAGGGAATGTTTTTTAGTTTCTTCGATGAACGACGAACGAACAACGACGAACGATAAAAGGCTTGTCGTTGTCCGGCAGGCCTTTTTGGCTAACGGCTAGCCACTAACCACTAGCCACTAGCCACTAATCGCCACGAAAGGACCGCTTATGGACTTACGATTGTACCACAACTCTCATGAATTTTATTACCGCTCGTCTTTTGGTGCCGTTCCCTCCGGGAGCCGGCTCATCCTGCGCCTCCGGGCCGGCGGCAGCGATGCCCGGAACTGCCGGGCCCGCATCCGCCTGTGGCAGAGCAATGTCGGTGAATCCTTTGTGCCCATGACGTACCAAGACGGCATCTTCACGGGCTGCGTCACCATGCCGCCCAAGGGCTGCCTGGTCTGGTATTATTTCATCGTCGACGATGGCCATGAGACCGTCTATTACGGCAATAACTACGACCGCCTCGGCGGGGAAGGCGCTAAATACCAAGATGTGCCGCCGGCCTATCAGGTCACGGTCTACGATAAGGACGCCCATACGCCGGACTGGTTCAAACATGCCATCGTCTACCAGATTTTCCCGGACCGCTTCCGCCACGGGACCCATACGACAGGCCGCCTGTACGGTAAGAAAGGGGCCGTCATCCACAGCGACTGGGACGACGTGCCTTATTACTGCAAGCGCGAAGGCCAGGGCGACATCGTCTATTACGACTTTTTCGGCGGCAACATCGCCGGTATCCGGGAAAAGCTGCCTTACTTGAAGGAACTGGGAATCACGGCGATTTACCTCAACCCGATTTTTGAAAGTTCCAGCAACCACCGTTACGGTACGGCCGATTATTTCCGCGTCGACCCCATGCTGGGGACGAATGAAGAATTTGCCGCTTTCTGCCAGGCCGCCAAAGAAGCAGGCATCCACATCATCCTTGACGGCGTCTTCAGCCATACCGGGGCCGACAGCATTTACTTCAACCGCTTCGGCAACTATCCCGGCGTCGGCGCCTATCAGTCGAAGGAATCGCCGTATTATGAATGGTACCGTTTCAAGCAGTATCCAGACGACTATGAATCGTGGTGGGGCGTATCGGATTTGCCTGACGTCGAAGAGACGACGCCGTCGTACATGGATTTCATCATCAACAGCGAAGATAGTGTCCTCAAGTACTGGCTGAACGAAGGCATCAGCGGCTGGCGCCTGGACGTCATCGATGAACTGCCCGTGCCCTTCCTGCGTCAGTTCTACCATACGCTGAAAGAGGAAAAGCCCGACGCCATCCTCATCGGCGAAGTTTGGGAAGATGCGTCGAACAAGGTCAGTTACAGCGAGCAGCGGGAGTACCTCTGCGGCTATGACATCGACAGTGCCATGAATTACGCTCAACGGGCCTTGATGCTGGACTTCATGACCGGTGCCAAAGATGCGCGGCGCATGAATGCTGAATTGACGCGGCTCATTGAAAATTATCCGCCAGAAAATTTCTATGCCATGCTCAATCTCATCAGCAGCCACGATATCGAACGTATCCTGACCGTCCTCACTCAGGCCGGCGGCACCGACGTGGCTACGGCAGAGGAAACGGGCAAGAAGCGCTTGAAACTGCTAACGGCCTGGCAGATGACCATGCCCGGTGCGCCGTGCATCTATTACGGTGATGAAGTCGGCGTCACTGGCGGCAAGGACCCTGACAACCGCCGGACTTATCCCTGGGGCCACGAAGACCTGGACCTGCTGTCCTGGACCAAGGCCCTGACGCGGCTGCGCACAGCACACGACGCTTTACAGACGGGCCGCTTCATCCCCCTCTATGCCGACGGCGACGTCTTCGCCTTTGCCCGGGTCATCGAAGGGGGACGGGATGTCTTCGGCAAGCCCGCCGAAGATGGCTTCTTCATCATCGCCATGAACCGCAATCCATCGGCCCTGCGGACAATCAGTATCTATACGGACGGCCTGGCTTACGGGAAACTGACCAATGCCCTCCATCCGCGCATGACGCCGGTCACGACGGTGAACAGCCGCCTGACCCTGACCCTGCCGCCCCTGAAAGTAGTCATCCTCCAGGGGAAGGAGGCCGGGACCAAGCGGGCCGGTGTCCTCCTGCATCCGACGTCCCTGCCGGCAGCCTGTGGCAACGGCGTCTTGGGACCGGCGGCATACCGCTTCGTCGATTTCCTCAAAGCCGCCGGCCAACGGGTCTGGCAGATCCTGCCCCTGACGCCGCCCCTCATGGGCGATTCGCCGTATTTGTCGGAATCGGCCTTTGCCGGCAACGAAGCCCTCATTTCCCTGGAAGTCCTGCGCGACTGGGGCTGGCTGCGGCAGGAAGCGCTGGACGATTTCCTGGCCCAGGGGCAAAAGACGGCGTCCTGGCACAGCCTGGCAGCTTATAAGGCCAAGATTCTCTGGGATATGTCCCATGATCCGGAACTGACCATTCCCTGGGAACCGTTCCGGGCTTTCTGTGAAAAGAACGCCTACTGGCTCGACGACTACGCCCTGTTCCGGGCTGTCCGCGACTTCTTCGGTGGCCGCTGCTGGACGGAGTGGCCCGAAGATATCCGCCATCACAGCCGGGAAGCCCTGGCTCAGTACGGCAGGGAACTGGCCGGCGCCGTATCGCATGTCAAATTCATGCAGTACATCTTCAGCCGCCAGTGGCACGATGTCCGGGCCTATGCCGTCAAAAACGGCGTGTCCGTCCTCGGCGATGTGCCCATGTTCGTCGCCCACAACAGTGCCGACTGCTGGGCCCACCAGGACCAGTTCGACCTCGACGAAATGGGGAATCCGTCATCTGTCGCCGGCGTCCCGCCCGATTACTTCAGTGCCGATGGCCAGCTCTGGGGCAATCCCCTTTACGATTACCAGGCCATGGCTGCGGACAACTACCAGTGGTGGACGGACCGCTTCCGCCGCATGATGGACCTCGTCGACGAAGTCAGGGTCGACCATTTCCGCGGCTTTGCCGCCTACTGGGCGGTGCCGGCCGGCTCGGAAACGGCTAAGAGCGGCGCCTGGAAAGAGGGCCCCGGCCTCGACCTTTTCCGGGCGGTCTATCAGAAAATCGGCAGGCTCCGCCTCGTCGCCGAAGACCTGGGCGTCATTACCGACGACGTGTGCACCTTGAAAGATGCCCTGCACCTGCCGGGGATGAAAGTCATCCAGTTCCACCTCAAGGACCGGGCCGACGGCCGCCTGGCCTTCGATACGGAACCGGACTGCATCGCCTATACCGGGACCCATGACAACAACACCATCCGCGGCTGGTATGAAGACGACCTGTCGCCGAGCCAGCAGCTCCACGTCCGCCAGATGCTGGGCCTGTCTGATGAAGCGGCTCCGCAGGAAATCGTCGGCGCCCTCATCGCCTATACCTGCCGCCGCCGGGCCGAAACGGTCATCATCCCCATGCAGGATCTCCTGGCCCTGCCGTCGTCGGGACGCATGAATACGCCCGGCGTGGCGGAAGGCAACTGGCACTGGCAGCTCAAAGACGGGCAGCTGACCTTCGATATCGCCCGCTGGCTGGCCAAGGTATGCCGCGAAAGCGGCCGTTGATCAAACGATGAATGATACATAAAAGGAATAACGCGCTGCTCTCAAAAAGAAGGGAGCCGCGCGTTTTTTGTCGAATACGTATAGTAAAGAACGTTGTAAAGGATGTGATTTTGTGTATCTTACTTATATGCGTATTCAAAATTACCGGAATCTGCAAGATGTCGAAATGACTTTTCACGAAAAGGCCAACTATATCGTCGGGGAAAACGCCATCGGCAAGAGCGGCCTGCTGCGCCTCATTTCCTATATGAGTGATGGCCGCAACGTCGAAGAAGACGATTATGCCGACGTGACCCGGCCTATCGTCATCACCATGGACCTGCACCTGCTGCAGAGTGAACGGGAACATTTCGCCGATACGCCGGACGAACGCCGCCAGAGTGTGCGCGTCCGCATGGAAATGCGCGTCAGCGATATGTATCCTCATCTCTACGATGACAACAGCGGCGAAGAACTGCCGTTAGAGCTCATCCGCCGCCTGCGCTACGTATCCTATTCGGCGGCTGTACCGGAAGAACAGCGCGTGCCGCCGCGCATTTACCGGGCCCTGGAACAGAAGCTGTCGAACTGGGGCGAGGCTCACTGGGATGGTCTGTCGGACGAAGCCAAGGCCTTCATCCACCACGAAGTCGCCGTCGGCACCATGGACTCGTCGTATTTCATCAACATTTTCCTCTTGTCCCGTCTCTTATGCCGCATGGACCGGCCCAAGGCGGACAATATGAAATTCATTTCCCTGGCCGCGTTATGCATCATCACCCAGGTCTACCTGATGTCCATCAGCCGCGCCGTGCCCTTGGAACACAATGTCATCGTCGACGAAGCAGGTAAGCGCTATCTGCCCCTGGTCATTTCCATCGATGAACCGGAAATGCACCTCCATCCCTATATGCAGCGGTCGGTCCTGCATTATTACCAGCAGCTCCTCAACAATGAAGACCCGCAGTTCTGCACGCTCCTCAAGGATTTGTTCGGCCTCGACGGTCTGCGGGGCCAGTTGTTCATCGTCACCCATTCGACGGATTCCCTCATCGACGATTACCGTCACATCATCCGCCTGTACCGCAATAAACAGGGCCTGGTCAAAGCGGCCTGCGGTGCCGGCTTCCATTTCAGCGAAGAAATCGAGAAACACTTGATCATGCACTTCCCGGAAGTCAAAGAAGCCCTGTATTCGCGGAGCGTCCTCATCGTCGAAGGGGAAACGGAATACGGCTGCTTCCAGCATTTCGGCAAGACCCTGGACCTGCCTTTCGATTACTACGGCATCTGCCTCATCAATGCCCGCGGCGAAAGTTCCATTTCCAAGATCAAGAAGCTCCTGGAATACTTCAAGATTCCCGTCGTCGCCCTCTACGACGCCGACGTCAAGGGCAGCCACAAGAGCGAACGGGGCGTCTACTTCACCGATGAAATCTGCTTTGAAATGGACCTGGCCAAGACCATGATCGACCACGGCCAGCGCCGCGACCTGGACCGCATCATCAATACGGCCTGCGGCGAACACGCCCGGGCCACGACGGACATGATCAAGAAGGCCTGCCGCAAACTGGACGTCAACTTCCACGACTATCCGGCCCGCCTTCTGTGGCACGTCAATCCGCGCAATAAGAAAGCCCTGTACATCTATTATTTCGCCTGGCTCTACAGCAATAAAGGCGTCATCCTCGGCCGCCTCATCGGCCAGTCCCTGAAAAAAGAAGACATCCCGCCATCCTTCGTCCGCGCCATCGAAGCCGCCGGCCAGCTGGCAAAAGTCACAAAAGCCGTATAAACGCAGGCCGCCGCGGTCCTACGGACCGCACCCGTAGGGGCTCCCGTCCAAGGCTCCCTTTATAGGGGAGCTGTCAGCGTCAGCTGACTGAGAGGTTGAATTTGCGTCCCGCGGGATTCCCACAACGGGCGCCCTTTGGGACGGCCCCTACTAGCCACGAGCCACGAGCCATGGTATGATATAGGGTACAGTCTATTTCAGAAAGAGAGATGCTTTATGAAACTTTTTATTGCCGAAAAACCGAGCATGGCCCGGGAACTGGCGAAGTGCCTGCCAGAGCCGCATCAGCGGGGGAACGGCTGTATCCGCACGGGCGGCGGCATCGTGACCTGGGCTTATGGCCACGTTTTGCAGCAGGCTGAACCCCAGGATTATGATCCCAAGTACAAGCGCTGGAATGCCGATGACTTGCCGATCATCCCCAAAAAGTGGAAGCTCCTGGTCAGTCCGGCCAGCAAGGACCAGTTCAAGGTCATTACGGACCTCATCGCCAGTCCCGACGTCGATACCATCGTCAACGCCGGGGACCCGGACCGGGAAGGGCAGCTGCTCATCGACGAGATCCTCGACTACGTCGGCAATAAGAAGCCTGTCGAACGGATCCTCCTGAATGCCCTCGATGAAAAGAGCATCCACGAATCCCTCGACGATTTACGCAGCAACGGCGATTTCGTCCACCTCAAGGAATCAGCCCTGGCCCGCAGCCGCGCCGACTGGCTCATCGGCATGAACCTGTCCCGGGCGTATACCCTGGCTGCCCGCCGCCAGGGGCACCGCGTCGTCTTTCCCATTGGCCGCGTCAAGACGCCGACCTTGGCTCTCGTCGTCCGCCGCCAGCGGGAACTGGACAACTTCGTGCCCGTCACGTATTACGTCGTCAAAGCCGATTTCCTTCATAAGAACGGCGTCATCCGCGCCCAATGGCAGCCCCGCGATACCCAGGGCGGCCTCGATCCGGAAGGGCGCTGTGTCGATGAAAAGACGGCCCGGTCCATCCTCGAACGCCTCCAGGCTCGGCCTGACGGTACGATTGTCGAGAACAAGAAGACCAAGAAGAAAGAGGCCCAGCGCCTGCCCCTGTCCCTGTCGTCCCTGCAGGTCCTGGCCGGCAAGCGGTATGGCTACACGCCGCAGCAGGTCCTCGATACGGCCCAGGAACTGTACGAACGGAAACTGACGACCTATCCCCGGTCGGACTGCGAATACCTGCCGGTGAACCAGCGCAAGGACGTACCGCGGATCTTGCAGAACATCGGTGCCTTGAAGGCCGGAAAGCTGGCGGAATGGGCGGCCGGTGCCGACGGCAAGATACGCAGCCGTGCCTGGAACGACAGCAAGATCACGGCCCATCACGCCATCATCCCGACGACCGTAGTCTGCCCCTTCGATAAATTGACGTCTATGCAGCAGCATATCTACTATCTCGTCGCCCAGGCCTATCTGGCCCAGTTCTATCCCATCCATGAATACGACCAGACGCGCATGGTCATCGAAGCCGCTGACGAAACCTTTATCGCCCACGGCAAGACCGTCACCGTGCCGGGCTGGAAAGTCCTCTATCAGAGCGATAAGCACGACGAGGAAGACGAAGAAAAGGGGACCCTGCCGGCGGTCCGCAAGGGCGACGGCGTCCACTACCAGAACGGCCAGGTCGACAAGAAAGCGACGAAGCCGCCGCCGCGGTTCACGCCGTCGACGCTCCTGGCAGCGATGAAGGAAATCTATAAGTACGTCAAGGATGAAAGCCTGAAGAAGAAATTGAAAGAAGTCCAGGGCATCGGCACCGAAGCGACGCGGGCGACGATCATCCAGGAACTCATCCAGCGCAAATTCCTGACGACAGAAGGGAAGAAGAAGTACCTCAAGCCCACAGACGACGCGTATCTCCTCGTCGATTCCCTGCCGGATGAAATGCTCTATCCCGACGAAACGGCGGTCTGGGAAGAACGGCTCTATCAGATGAGCTTGGGCAAGGATGACCTCAACCACTTCCTGCACGACCAGTTGTCCTTCCTGGATACCTTAGTCACGGCAGCCCGGAAAGTCGTCATGCACCTAGCCGGCATCAAGGTCTGTCCCGTCTGCGGCAGCGCCATGGTCAAGCGCCACGGCAAATACGGCGACTTCTACGGCTGCAGCAATTACCCGTCGTGCCGCCACACGGAACCCGTCGATGGGGAAAAGAAACGGCCCGACGCCAAGCCGTCGCCTTATCCCTGTCCGCGCTGCAAGACCGGCACTTTCCAGAAACGGAACGGCCCGTATGGCCCCTTCTGGGTCTGCAGCCAAGAAGGGTGTAACACCAAATGCGCCGACGTCGACGGCGTGCCCAGCCTCTACGCTAAACATTAGCGTAGAGGCCGTAGGGCGCCCATAACCGGGCGCCCGCGCGAATCCCGTGCATAGCCTTTTAGCGAAGGGCAGATAAAAGCGGAGAAGGGCAGAGAAAGGCAGAAAAAGGCAGAAGCCTCCCCTGATAGGGGAGGTGCCTCGAAGAAGCGGAGGGGGTGCTCTTCATGATACCGTTTGCAGATTCTTGGAAAGGCAACCCCTCAGTCAGCATAGCTGACAGCTCCCCTATTAGGGGAGCCTTTTTTCATCGAACTTCAAACATCAAACTTCAAACATCAAACTTCAAACTTACTCCTAAGTATGGTATGATAAATGATAAGCTGTTTTTTTATCGCTTTTTTTTAATTTTGGAGTCAGAATCATCAATGGAACGAATTTATTTAGATAACGCGGCAGCGACGCCTCTGGACCCGCGTGTCCTGGACGTCATGATGCCTTATTTGACGACGGCTTACGGCAATCCGTCGAGCCTTCATTATTTCGGCCAGCAGGCCCGGGCTGCCGTCCAGACGGCGCGCAGCCAGGTGGCCCACTGCCTGGGCGTCAAAGGGGAAGACCTGGTCTTCACCAGTGGCGGCACGGAAGCGGACAATCTGGCCATCCTCGGCTTCCTGCGGGCCAATTTCCCCGACGGCGGCCATCTTATCACGACGGCTGTAGAACACCACGCCGTCTTGCGGACCTTCCAGGCCTTGGAACAAAAAGGCTATGACGTGACCTATGTCCCTGTCGAAGCCGACGGCCGGGTCACGGCCGAAGCCGTCGCTCAGGCCTTGCGCGACGATACGGTCCTCATTTCTGTCATGTACGCCAATAATGAAACGGGCATGATCCAGCCTGTCGACGCCATCGGCGCCCTGGCCCGGCAGAAGGGCATCGCCTTTCACGTCGATGCCGTTCAGGCCTTTGGCTACGTACCCATCCGGCCCTTAGAACAGGGCATCGACATGCTGACCGTATGCAGCCATAAGATTTACGGTCCCAAAGGCGTCGGCGCCTTGTATATCCGCCACGGCCTGCAAGTCGCCGCCGAAGCTTACGGCGGCCCCCAGGAACACCGCCTGCGGGCGGGGACGGAGAACGTCGCTGCCATCGCCGGCTTCGGCAAGGCTGCGGAACTCCTGGAAGCCGAACGGAACGACCGCGTCCTGGCGGCGCGGCGCCTGACCGATGCCGTCTACGAGCGGCTCATCAAGGGCGACGCCCGGTTCCACCTCAATGGCCGGCGCAATCACGTCCTGCCCAACATCATCGACTTCAGCGTCGATGGGGTGGACAGCGCCATTTTGCTCATCGCCCTCGATCTCCAGGGACTGGCCGTATCTGCCGGTTCGGCCTGTGAAGCTGGCGCCGTCGAGGCATCCCATGTCCTCCAGGCTATGGGAATCGAAGAGAAGTGGCTGCGCAGCAGTATCCGCTTGTCCGTAGGCAAAGAGAATACGTTAGATGAAATAAAACGAGCCGTTGCCATCATTGGCGACGCTGTCCGTAAAAGCAGAGGAGAATCATTATGAAACGAGTTGCCGTAGCTATGAGCGGCGGCGTCGACAGTTCGGTCACAGCCGGTCTCTTGAAGCAGCAAGGGTATGATGTCATCGGCATTACCCTGCGCCTGTGGGAAGAAGATTCGGCCTGCACCATCGACAACGTCCACGCCTGCTGTTCCCTCAGTTCCGTCGACGATGCCAAAGCCGTCGCCTCGGTCCTGGGGATTCCCCATTATACCTTGGATTTCCGCGATATCTTCCGGCGCGACGTCATCGACTATTTCGTCGATTCCTACGTCCACGGCAAGACGCCCAATCCCTGCATTGCCTGCAATAAATTCATTAAGTTCGGCCTGCTCTGGGAAAAAGCCCGCCAGTTCGGCGCTGATTTCCTGGCGACGGGCCATTACGCCCGCATCGAAAAGAACGAAGCGACGGGGATGTATTCCCTTCTCCGCGGCACAGACCGCCGCAAGGACCAGTCCTATGTTCTCTATCAACTGACACAGGACTTGTTGCCGCATATTTTGTTCCCCATGGCCGACCTGGAAAAGGTCCATACGCGGGAACTGGCCAAGGAATGGGGCCTGCCGGTCTTCAATAAGCCCGAAAGCCAGGATATCTGCTTCATTCCGGACAACGATTACAAGGGATTTTTGCAGCACGAACGGAAGGGCATCTTCAAGCCCGGCGACTTCGTCGATAAAGAAGGCCATGTCATCGGCCGCCATAAAGGCATTGCCGCCTATACCATCGGCCAGCGCCGGGGACTGAACCTCGGCGGTCCCGGCGGTCCCTATTACGTGACGGCCTTGGACGTAGCCCGGAATAAAGTCATCGTCGGCTCGGAACAGGACTTGTTCTCGAAGACTGTCCATGCCAGTGAAGCGACCTGGGTCGAACAGACGCCGGACGCTCCCTTCCGGGCCCTGGGCAAGATACGCTATGCCGCCCGGGAAGCGGCCTGCACGGTCTATCCCGACGGCGACAGCCTGCGGGTCGAATTTGACGACGCCCAGCGCGCCGTCACGGCCGGTCAGGCCCTGGTGCTTTATGACGCCGGTACAGGCGAACGCGTCCTGGGCGGCGGCGTCATCCAATAAAAAAAGAGGAGGACTACCGTGTCTACAGATCATATCAGAAACTTTTCAATTATCGCGCATATCGACCATGGCAAATCGACGCTGGCCGACCGGATGCTGGAAATGACCGGCACCGTGCCCAAACGGGAAATGGAAGACCAGCTCCTCGATACGATGGATCTCGAACGGGAACGGGGCATCACCATCAAAGCCCAGTCAGCCCGTCTCATTTATGATGCCCAAGACGGCAAACAGTATACCCTGAATCTCATCGACACGCCGGGGCACGTCGACTTCAATTACGAAGTATCGCGCAGCCTGGCGGCCTGCGAAGGGGCCCTGCTCATCGTTGATGCCACGCAGGGCGTCGAAGCCCAGACCCTGGCCAATGTCTATTTAGCCTTGGAACACGATCTGGAAATCATTCCCATCATCAATAAGGTCGACCTGCCCAGTGCCGACCCCGACCGGGTCTGCAAGGAAATTGAAGACGTCATCGGCCTCGACGCGTCGGACGCCATCATGATCAGCGCCAAGACGGGCTACGGCGTCGACAAGGTCCTGGAAGCCATCGTCCAGCGCATCCCGGCACCGGCTGACGAAGGGGACAAGCCCTTGCGGGCCCTCATCTTCGACTCCCATTTCGATGCCTACAAAGGGGCTATCGCCAACATCCGCATCATGGAAGGCAGCATCAAGCCGGGCCAGCGCATCCGCATGATGGCGTCGGGCAAGGAATTTGAAGTCATCGAAACGGGCGTCTTCCTGCCCCAGATGCATCCCGTCCCGTCCCTGGAATGTGGCAGCGTCGGCTATCTGGCTGCCAGCATGAAGAACGTCCGCGACTGCCGCGTCGGCGATACGGTCACCCTGGCCGACAATCCGGCTAAAGAAGCCCTGCCGGGCTACCGCAAGGCCGTGCCCATGGTCTATTGCGGCCTCTATCCGGTAGAAACGAATGACTACGACAATCTCCGCGATGCCCTGGAAAAGCTCCACCTCAATGATGCAGCCCTCCTCTTTGAACCGGAAACATCGTCGGCCCTGGGCTTTGGCTTCCGCTGCGGTTTCCTGGGCCTTTTGCACATGGATGTCGTCCGCGAACGGCTGGAACGGGAATACAACCTGTCCCTGATCACGACGGCACCGTCGGTTATTTACCACGTCTACTGCACGGACGGGACGATGGTCGAAGTGGACAATCCGTCGCAGATGCCGGATATGACCAAAATCGACCATATCGAAGAACCCCTGGTCAAGACGACGATCATCATCCCCAAGGACATGGTCGGCACGGTCATGGAAATCTCCCAGAACCGCCGCGGCCAATACGTTACCATGGATTACCTCGACGATACGCGCGTCTCCTTGGTCTACAACCTGCCGCTGTGTGAAATCCTTTACGACTATTTCGACGTCCTCAAGTCGGCGACCCGCGGCTATGCATCCCTCGATTACGAGCTCAACGGCTACCAGGCTTCGCCCATGGTCAAGATGGACATCCTCATCAATGGCGACGTCGTCGATGCCCTGAGCGTCATCGTCCACAAGGACTTTGCCGCCCGCCGCGGCCGCGCCCTGGTCGAAAAACTGCGCAGCCTCATCCCGCGCCAGCTCTTCCAGATCCCCATCCAGGCAGCCGTCGGCAATAAGATCATTGCCCGCGAAAACGTGGCAGCCCTGCGCAAGGACGTCCTGGCCAAGTGCTATGGCGGCGATATTTCCCGTAAGCGCAAGCTCCTGGAAAAACAGAAGGAAGGCAAGAAGCGCATGAAACAGTTCGGCACCGTCGAAATCCCGCAGGAAGCCTTCATGGCTGTCCTCAAAGTCGACGAAGAATGACGCTGGGCCTGTACGTCCACATCCCTTTCTGCCGCCATAAATGCCTGTACTGCGACTTTCCGTCCTATGCCGGCCTGGAGCGCTATCGCGACGGCTACGTCCAGGCACTGTGCCGGGACATCGCCGCGTCTCCTTATGCCGGGGAAGAAGCCGATACGATCTACATCGGCGGCGGCACGCCGTCCCTGCTGGCGGCCGGCGAAATCGGCCGCATCCTGGAGACGCTGAGGCGGACCTTCCGCATCGCTGACGATGCAGAAATTACCATGGAAGCCAATCCGGACAGCCTGAGCTATGACAAGGCGGCAGCCCTGGCCGATTGCGGCGTCAACCGCCTGAGTCTGGGCGTCCAGTCCTTTTCCGACGCCATGCTGTCCTTCCTGGGCCGGGTCCACACGGCGGCCCAGGGGGAAAGGGCCATCCAGGCGGCTTACGATGCCGGCATCCACAACCTGTCCCTGGACCTCATGTACGGCCTGCCGGGCCAGACCTTGGCCGATGTCCGCCGCGACGTGGAGCGCCTGTCTCAGCTGCCCGTCGTCCACGCGTCCATTTACAGCCTCATCGTCGAAGACGGGACGCAGCTCAAAGCCGGCCTGGAGAAAGGGGATTGGCAGCTGCCGCCAGACGAGGCGACGGAAGCCATGGCCCGGACGGTCCACGACGCCATGCATCGTTATGGTTTTCATCACTACGAGATTTCCAGTTATGCCAAAGGCCCCTTCGAGTCGCGCCACAACAGCAAGTACTGGACCTATGAGCCCTACATCGGCTTCGGCGTGTCGGCCCATTCCTTCGACGGGAAGATGCGCTGGGCCAACGTGGCCAACATCCCGGCCTATATCCAAAAGGCCGGGAAGGGGAGCGTCGTCGCCGAGTCCGTCGCCATCGACGCCGAGCGGGCCGTCGAAGATTACTGCTTCCTGGCCTTGCGCCGCCGCGCCGGCATCGACTACGGCGATTATGCCCGCCGCTTCGGGAAAGCCATCGAAGACGACTTCGGTCCCGTCATCGACCAGCTCGTCCGCCAGGGCCTTCTGGAACGCACGGCACAGGGCTGCTGCCTCAGTGAAGAAGGTTTAGGCTATGGCAATTATGTATTCAGTAAATTTATACGATGAACTTCAGAAATTGTTGACAAATGACGCCAATCTGAGTATAATTTCATTGTGTGCAGTAAAAGCACTCCCTATCATACCTTGGAGGGAGGGATAATAGAATGGCAGAAATCAGAGTTGGTAAAAACGAAACGTTAGACAGCGCACTTCGCCGCTTCAAACGTTCTTGCCAAAAGGCAGGTGTTCTTTCCGAAGTACGGAAACGTGAACACTACGAAAAACCGAGTGTACGGAGAAAGAAAAAATCCGAAGCAGCACGGAAACGGAAGTACAGAGCATAATCGTCAAATGTAAGAAGGGTGATAGCATGTCTCTTAAAGAAGAACTGCTTCAGGACATGAAAGCGGCTATGAAAGCCAAAGAAGCTGGTAAAACGGCTTTGTCCGTCATCCGCATGGTCCGTTCGGCCATCCGCAACACGGAAATCGACGGCAAATGCGAACTCGATGACGCTGGCGTCGGTGCCGTCATTGCCAAAGAAATGAAACAGCGCAAGGAATCGTTGGCTGAGTTTGAAAAGGCAGGCCGCAGCGACCTCGTCGAAGAAACGAAGGCAGAAATGGCCGTACTGGAAAAGTACATGCCCAAACAGCTCACAGCCGATGAAATCCGCCAGATCGTCAACGATGCCGTTGCCGGTCAGAGCGGTCTCAAGATGGGCGACGTCATGAAGCTCGTCATGCCGAAAGTCAAAGGTAAGGCTGACGGCAAGCTTGTTTCACAGATTGTTCGAGAAATTTTACAAAATAATTAGTTTTGTTAGATTTTTATAAAAAAATCTATTGACAAATAGACTGATTGATTGTATTATTTTAACATGATTTGAAAATAAAATAAGTCATGAAACAAGAGTCAAAGAAGACTCCGAACCTTAACCACAGGGGCGGAGTCTTTTTTTTCACCCAAAGGAGGAGTCATGATGACTAAAGATGATTTAGTATATGTAATCCCTGCAGGTCAATATGGTAAAGAAGGTGTGCTGGCCTTACTCGAACAGCACCCGGAAATTAAATTTGTATCTCTCGTAGGCATCGACCTCGCCGGCAACGATACGGACGAAAAGATTCCTATTAGTGTATTCTTCGATGAATACGATAAATTCTTCAATGCAACGGCTTTCCAGACAGACGGTTCTTCCGTCGTCCTGCCGGGCATTGCTACCTTGTCCAATGCCCGTGTTGACATCAAAGCCGACCCGAGCGTCAACTGGTTCATCGACTACAATGACGGCAATATCGATCCGGAAACGGGCAAACCTGTCGGCACGCTCCGTATTCCGAGCTTCCTCCGCCATGCTACGGGCTTTATCGATTCTCGTTCCATCCTTCGCAATACCTGCGATTACGTAGGCGACCAGATTTTGGCTCTTGTTAAAAAATACGGCATTAAAGGCACGTCCATCAACCCGGACGATATCGAAAAGATCGTCTTCACGACGGCTACCGAATTGGAATTCTGGGTCAAGACGCCGAGCCAGGATGTCGCTACTCGTCTCCTTTCGGCATCCCAGAAGATGCAGGAACAGTATTGGCAGCGTACACACGGCGTCGTCCGTACGGCACTTGAACAGACCGTTGAACGCTTGGAAAAATACGGCTTTGCTCCGGAAATGGGCCATAAAGAAGTCGGTGGCGTTAAAGCACAGATCGATGATTCCGGTAAATTGACCTTCGTCCTGGAACAGCTCGAAGTCGACTGGAAATATACGAACGACCCTGTACAGACAGCAGATAATGAAATCGCTGCCCGTATCATCGTCCGCGAAGTCTTCCGTGAAAACGGCCTCGAAGTTACTTTCCAGGCTAAACCGATCCACGGTGTTGCCGGTTCTGGCGAACATACCCATTTCGGTATCGGTGCCATCATGAAGAACGGCAAATTCGTCAACCTCTTCAACCCGGACGACATGAAGAGCGAATTCCTTTCGGCTCTTGGTTATGGTGCTATCATGGGTATCCTCAAACACTACGAAGTTATCAACCCCTTCGTATCGTCGACGACGGACTCCTTGAACCGTTTGAAACCGGGTTTTGAAGCTCCTGTCTGCATCGTAACGGCTCTCGGCGGGGAAACACCGGACGTTCCGACTCGTAACCGTTCCGTCCTGGCCGGCCTCATCCGCGATATTGCCAGCCCGGCAGCTACGCGTTTCGAACTCCGCGCTCCGAACCCGTTCACCAATACGTTCATTGCCATTGCCATGTGCTATCTCGGCGCCTTGGATGGTATCAAATATGCACTCTCCAGCGGCAAGTCGACGGCTGAACTCTTAGCTGAACTCTCTAAGAAACCGGGCGAAGATACCGATTACCTGGAAAAAGACCGCGCTTATCGTTCCGAAGTCGACGTCTTCGAAAACTTCAACGACGAAGAACGCAATGCCATGTTCGGCAAAGCTCCGCGCACGGTCTGGGAAAACTTCAAAGCCCTCTCGACGTATCCAGAAAAATTGGACGACCTCGCTTGCGATGCTTTCCAGAAACGCATCATGGAATCCTTCAAACTCGGCGCTCTCAGCCGCTGGGCTCTGGAACTCCAGTACCGCATCATTCCGGAAAACCTTTCGAAAGTCATCGCTGCCGAACAGCTCCATGCTGACGGTGACAGCAATGCTCTCGAAGTCGAACGCTGGACCAAAATCAATGCTCTCCGTACGGAATTAGGCCGTGACACGGAAAAGAGCCTGTCCATCTTCTCCAAAATCAAACAGGCCCTGGCTGCTGATGACTACGATACCGCTTCGAACCTCATGGTCGAAATGAGCGATAAAATGGATCAGCTCACTGACATGTATTACGAATATTCTCATAACGCTTTCTAATACATCGTTTGGATGTAAAAAGGAGCTGTCGCAATGCGACAGCTCCTTTTTTCGGTCCCTTTGGACCGCGGCGGCCTGTGCCCTTTAAAAATGGAAGGTCACGCCGGCGCCGACGCCGTGTTCGTTGTCGCCGTCTTCGGGCATATAGTTATGGTAATTGATGTTCAATCCCCAGCCGAAGGCGATGTTGTAGTTGAGGCCGGCCTGGGTTTCGGCGAAATGCGAGCCTTTGACATAAGTCGCATAGGGCTGGAGACCCAGGATGTGCGGTGCAGCGATGCCGATGCCGCCGTAGAAGGACGTCGAACTCGCTTGGTCGTCGATGTTGTTGCGCCAGCCGCCGAGGAGCTGGACTTTCGAGCCGATGACGTTGTATTTGGCATAGATGTCGTTCTGGTTGCCGTACTGGTCGCGGTCGGCCCGTTTATAGCCGATCGTCGTCCGCGGCAGGACTTTGGCTTCGGCGTACTGTTCTTTCGTGCCGACGCCGAGGCTGACGCCGGCTTCGGGCAGGACGGACAGGGCAAAGGCCTGGGGCAGGGCGAAAGCCGTGCAGGCCAGCAGGGCTGTGGTCAATTTCTTTAACATAAGTATCTCTCCTTTATCGCAGCTATTATTTCAATTCCAGGCCGACCGGGCAGTGATCGCTGCCGGTGATGTCGGTATAGATGGACGCTTTGGCCAGGCGGCTGTCCAGGTCCTTCGTGGTCAGAAAGTAGTCGATGCGCCACCCGGCATTGTTCTGACGGGCTTTGAAACGGTAGCTCCACCACGAATACACGCCGGTCACATCAGGGTAGAAGTAGCGCCACGTATCGGTGAAGCCCGCTGCCAGCAGGTCGGTCATCTTCTGCCGTTCTTCGTCAGAGAAGCCGGCATTCTTTCGGTTCGTCTTGGGGTTCTTTAGGTCGATTTCTTCATGGGCTACGTTGAGGTCGCCGCAGACGATGACCGGCTTGTCCTGGTGCAGGTCCAGCAGGTATTGACGGAAATCGTCTTCCCATTTCATGCGGTACGGCAGGCGGGCCAGCTCGCTCTGGGAATTGGGCGTATAGCAGGTTACGAAGTAATAATCGGGAAATTCCAGGGTAATCAGGCGCCCTTCGTGGTCGTGTTCGTCGATGCCCATGCCGTAGCGGACGGACAGGGGGGCCAGGCGGGTGAAGATGGCCGTGCCGCTGTAGCCTTTGCGGTCGGCGTAGTTCCAGTATTGTTCATACCCGGGCAGGTCCAGGTCGATCTGGCCGGCCTGGAGCTTCGTTTCCTGCAGGCAGAAGACGTCGGCGTCGAGGGCCTGGAAGATATCCAGGAAGCCTTTCTTCATGACGGCCCGCAGGCCGTTGACGTTCCAGAAAATAAATTTTGTCATGCAAATCACCTTTCTTCCTTATATATCTAGGATATTGATACATTTTTTGTTATAATGAATGTAAACTATAACAATGATGACGTACAGCCATGGAATAGCGTGGCGTGGAACCGCGCATACTCGTCCTTATTGTATAAAATCGCTGTACGATTGTCAAAACAATGAAGCAGGTGATAGTATGGCAGTACATGAATTGGCAGGTACTAAAGTAAGAAAAGAAGACTACATTGATTTGAACGCCATCGCTGCGGCATATCATTCGACGCATCCCGATGTGACGGATCCTCATCAGCAGGTCCGCTTCGGCACGTCAGGTCATCGCGGCCAGGCCGGCAACGGCAGCTTTACCGAGGACCACGTCGCGGCCATTACCCAGGCCGTCTGCAACTTCCGCAAACAGTTCGGCGCGGAAGGGCCCCTGTTCGTCGGCGAAGACACCCATTATTTATCGAAACTGGCTTATGAAACGGTCTTGTCCGTCCTGGCAGCCAACGGCGTCACGGCTTACGTCGATAGCGAAGGCGATTTCGTACCGACGCCGTCGGTATCGCGGGCCATCCTGCGCTACAACCGCCGTCGCGAAGAACGCCTGGCCGACGGCTTGATCATCACGCCGTCCCATAATCCTCCGGAACACGGCGGTATCAAGTATAACCCCATTACCGGCGGGCCGGCCGGCTCGGACATCACCAAGGCCATCGAAACGGAAGCCAACCGCCTCCTGGCAGGCCATAACCAGGACGTCAGGATGATGACCTATGACCAGGCCAAAGACAGCGCGTTCGTCGTCCCTTACGACTACAAGGGCCTTTACGTGGCGGAACTGGAATCCATCATCGACATGGACGCCATCCGCGATGCCAAGCTGCGCATCCTGGTCAATGCCCTGGGCGGGTCGGGCATGAATTACTGGCACCAGATTTCCGATGTGTATCGTCTCGACCTGGACTTCGTCAACGATACGTATGATCCGCAGTTCACGTTCATGAATTACGACCACGACGGCAAGGTCCGCATGGACTGCTCATCGGCCTATGTCATGTCGGCCGTTACCGGCCAGGCCGCCGATTACAACCTCATCCTGGCCAATGACCCGGACTACGACCGCTTCGGTATCGTTTCCGGCGCGGAAGGCATGATTTCAGCCAACGCTTTCCTGACCGTCGCCGCTCATTACCTTATGACCCATCGCAATTTCGAAGGCCTGGGTATCGCCAAGACCGTCGTCACGACGGATATGCTGGCCCGGGCAGCCAAGCTCCTGGATATCCCACTCTATGAAGTACCGGTAGGCTTCAAGTATTTCGGCCCCCTCTATACGGAGGGCAAGATTGCCTTTTCCGGCGAAGAAAGTGCCGGCGGTTCCTTCATCGCCAAGGACCGCAGTGTCTGGACGACCGACAAGGACGGCATGATCATGTGCCTCTTGGCGGCAGAAATCCGCGCCGTCACAGGAAAGTCGCCCATCGAATATTACAACGACCTCTGCGAAAAACTGGGCCGGCCTTATACCATGCGCAGCGATGCGCCGGCAACGCTGGAAGAAAAAGATAAGATCAGCGCCCTTACGGAAGACGACGTCACAGAAAAGACCTTGTGCGGCAGTCCCATTACGGCAGTCCTCTCTAAGTCCCCGTACGGTGGTTTCGCCATTGGCGGTGTCAAGATCACGACGGACGACGGTTGGGTCGCAGCCCGCCCGTCCGGCACAGAAGATTTGTACAAATTGTATGCCGAAAGCTTCGTCTCGCCGGACCAGGCAGGCAAGCTCCTGGAAGAAGGACAGGCCCTCATCAGCAAGGCCCTGAATAAATAGTCTGTTTGATGTTATATGTTTGACGTTTGATGTAGATGGAGTGAAATTAGAAACCGTCACATCAAACGTCAAGCTTCAAACATCAAACTCGGCATGATGGCAGGAAACTTCGTGCGATAGGCCCCCGTATAGGGCAGTTTGTCGTCAATTCTATCATTTCGTATGCAGACAGTGGAATTCAGTATGCTACCTGTGCTATAATAGGGAAGCATGGAATTTAATAACAAAAAGGAGTGGACAGCTGTGAAAGTTGTAATCACCGTAGTTGGCGTGGACCGTACCGGTATCATCGCCGCCGTCAGCCAGATCATGGCAGAACATAAAGTCAATATTCTTACGATCAATCAGGTCATTTTAGATGGCATTTTCAACATGGCCATGATCGTCGACATGGAAAATTCAGACATCCCCTTAGATACCTTGCAGGATTTGCTCAAACAGAAAGGTGACGCCTTGGGTGTTGAAATCCGGGCGCAGAACCAGGCTATTTTTGACGCAATGCATCGTGTAGGCTAAGGAGATATGATATGCTGACAATCCAAGACGTACTTGAAACGAATCAGATGATTCAGAAGAACAACCTTGACGTCCGTACGATTACCATGGGCATCAGCCTCCTCGACTGCTGTGCCAGCGACGGCAAGACCTTGTGCAACAATATTTACGATAAGATTACGAAATACGGTGAACACTTAGTTGAAACGGGGGAAGCCATCTCCCGTGAATATGGCGTGCCCATCATCAATAAGCGCGTTTCCGTAACGCCTATCAGCCTCGTCGCCGGGGCCAGCGACCTGACGAGTTACGTCGACGTCGCCCGGACCCTCGACAAAGCGGCCAAGGAAATCGGCATCAACTTCATCGGCGGTTTCTCGGCCCTAGTCGAACGGGGCATGAGCAAAGGCGACCGCATCCTCATCGACTCCATCGCCGAAAGCCTGGCTGTGACCGACCTCGTCTGCAGTTCCGTTGCCGTCGGCTCGACGAAAGCCGGTATCAACATGGACGCTGTCGCTGAAATGGGACGCGTCTTCAAGGACCTGGCCGAACGGACGAAAGACCAGGATGCTTTAGGCTGCGCCAAACTCGTCGTCTTCTCCAATGCCGTCGAAGACAACCCCTTCATGGCCGGCGCCTTCCACGGCGTCACCAATGGCGACTCGTGCATCAGCGTCGGTGTCAGCGGCCCGGGCGTCGTCAAAGTCGCTCTGGAACAGGTCAAAGGCCAGCCCTTTGACGTCGTTGCCGAAACCATCAAGAAGACGGCCTTCAAGATCACCCGCGTCGGACAGCTCGTCGCCATGGAAGCGTCGAAGCGCCTCAACATGCCTTTCGGCATCATCGACCTGTCCTTGGCTCCGACACCGGCTGTCGGCGACAGTGTCGCTTCCATCCTGGAAGAAATGGGCCTGGAAAGCTGCGGTGCCTGTGGTACGACGGCAGCTCTGGCCCTGCTCAACGACGCCGTCAAGAAAGGCGGTCTCATGGCTTCGTCCCGCGTCGGCGGCCTGTCCGGCGCTTTCATCCCGGTCAGTGAAGACAAGGGAATGCTCGAAGCCGTCGGCCGTGGCAGCCTGAGCTTGGAAAAACTGGAAGCCATGACCTGTGTCTGCTCGGTCGGCCTCGACATGATTGCCATCCCTGGCAATACGCCGGCCTCGACCATTTCGGCCATCATCGCCGACGAATCGGCTATCGGCATGATCAATAATAAGACGACAGCCGTCCGCGTCATCCCCGTACCGGGCAAGGACGTAGGCGACAATGTTGAATTCGGCGGCCTCCTCGGCCATTGCCCGATCATCAACGTCAATAAATACAAGTCGGACGAATTCATTGCCCGCGGCGGCCGTATCCCGGCGCCCATGCGCAGTCTGACGAACTGATAGATTAATGGAAAGTAGGCGTGTGTTGTGCTCCAATATGTTGTACCCTTTGTAATCGCATTAGTCGTTTCCTATGCTTTGACGCCGAGCGTCAAGAAATTGGCCATCAAGATCGGCGCCGTGGACCGGCCCAATGCAAGAAAGGTACATACTCATGTCATCCCGCGGCTCGGCGGGCTGGCAATCTATATCGGCTTCATGGCAGCCGTCCTGTTCTGCGTGCCCTTGCAGCATGAACTGGTCGGGATGCTCCTGGGCTGCACGGCCATCGTCGCCGTCGGCATCTGGGACGATATCTGCAATATCCCGGCCAAGGTCAAGCTCGTCGGTCAGATCCTGGCCGCCTGCATACCCATCGCCTTTGGCATCCAGATCGAATGGCTGACCAATCCTTTTGGTGATATCATCGTCTTACCGGAGCTCATTGCGATTCCCGTGACGATTTTCTGGATCATCGGCTTCACCAATACGGTGAACCTCATCGACGGCCTCGACGGCCTGGCAGCCGGCGTCGCTTTCATCGCATCCATTTCGATGTTCCTCTTGGCTTATAACCTGAACCAGTTCCTGCCGGCCCTGGTCATCGTCTCCATGGCAGGGGCAGCCCTGGGCTTTTTGCAGTACAATTTCAACCCGGCCAAGATCTTCATGGGCGATACGGGCAGTATGCTCCTCGGCTATACCCTGTCCGTAGCGGCTGTATTAGGGCTGGTCAAGACGGCGGCTACCGTAGCCCTCGTCGTGCCCATCATCGCCCTGGGCCTGCCGATCCTCGATACGACCTTTGCTATCATCCGCCGCAAGATGAGCGGTGTCCCCATTTTCCAGCCTGACAAGGGCCATCTGCATCATCGCCTGCTGGCCCTGGGCATGACACAAAAGCAAGCTGTATTAATAATGTATTTTGTCAGCATGATTCTCGGCATCGTAGCCCTCTTTGTAGCCAACGTGAGCTATAAGACGGGTATCGTGACTGTCCTGGTCGTTCTTGCCGTCATCATCTATTCGGCAAAACGCATTGGCATATTGCGCAAATCAACGACCGATTCTACCCACAAGCAGTAGTGGGTGGAATCGGTTGTCTTATAAGGAGGTTTTTTGATTATGATCAAGGTAATGACTGTATTCGGTACGCGGCCGGAAGCCATCAAGATGGCGCCTGTCGTACTGGAATTACAGAAACATGCCGACAAGATTCAGACCATCGTCGCCGTTACAGCCCAGCATCGCCAGATGCTCGACCAGGTCCTGGATCTCTTCCAGATTACGCCGGACTATGACTTGGATATCATGTCCCAGGGACAGACACTGTATGACATTACGACAAAGTCCCTCATGGGCCTGAAGGATGTCCTGGCCAAGGAAAAACCGGACCTGGTCCTGGTCCACGGCGATACGACGACGACCTTCGCCGGTGCTTTGGCTTCGTATTACCAGCAGGTCCCAGTCGGCCACGTCGAAGCCGGTCTGCGGACAGGGGACATCTATTCGCCGTTCCCGGAAGAAATGAACCGCAAGCTGACCGGTGCCATTGCGGCCATCCACTTTGCGCCGACGTCGACGGCTAAGGCCAACTTGCTCAAGGAAAATGTGGACCCGTCCCATATCTATGTGACAGGGAATACCGTCATCGACGCCTTGATGACGACTGTTGCCGGCGATTATGACTTCGGCGACGACTTGAAATCCGTCGACTTCCAGAACCACCGGGTCATCCTCTTGACGACGCACCGCCGGGAAAACCTGGGCGAACCGATGCGCCACATCTATAAGGCCCTGCGCCGCATCATCGAAGAGATCCCCGATACGGAAATCGTCTTTCCCGTCCACCGCAATCCGCTGGTCCGCAAGGTCGTCGAAGAAGAACTGGCCGGTGTCGACCGCATCCATCTCATCGACCCCATGGAATATGAACCTTTCGCCAACCTCATGAGCCTGAGCAGCCTCGTCCTCACAGACTCTGGCGGTATCCAGGAAGAAGCGCCGTCCCTTGGCAAGCCCGTCCTGGTCCTGCGCAATACGACGGAACGGCCGGAAGCCGTTGAAGCCGGTACGGTACGCCTCATTGGCACGAACAAAGACGTCGTCTATGCCGAAACGAAACGCCTCCTGACCGACCAGGCCGCCTACGATGCCATGAGCAACGCCGTCAATCCCTATGGCGACGGCAAGGCTTCGCAGCGCATCGTCCAGGCTATCCTCCACGATTTTGCCGGAGAAGAAGGCCTTCCCGACGATTTCAGCCAGGCTTGATTATTTGTAGCTATAATGAGAATTGTTTTTAGCTATAATGTTTAATTTTCTTAAGTTTTATATTGCTTTTCCAGATTTTCCGTGCTAAAATAAGCCAATAATCGTTGTGGACAGTATATGTATACTATGCCTGACGATTATGGGAAAACTGCCATCGCCCGAGCAGGAGTGTATGTAATATGAGACATCATGATGATTCTCACGATGACAAATTAAATCACATGAAGCTTTGGGATATTGTCGTCATTGCCGGTTCCCTGGGCTTGTCTCTCTTCGTCTGTATCTGTGTCGGCGTCGCCATGGGCCGCTTCATCGATGTCCATGCCGGGACGTCGCCGTGGGGACTGATCCTCTTTTCCCTCATCGGTGCCGTGTCCGGGTTCTGGACCTTGTATAAGAAAGCCTTATCCTATCAGCAGGATGAGGACCGCCATGGCCGGCATCAGGGCAAATGAGCATCACGGAGGATAGCCTATGGAAGAGTTCTATGCATATGTAAAGGCAACAATATACAAACTCATTGGTTTTACATGTATCGTCGCAGCCGTCCTTTTTGCCGGCGGCTGGTGGCAGTACATGAGTGGCTGGTGTATTGGCAGCGGCTTGAACATCGTTTATTTCTTCATGCTCAGCAGCCGTTCGGTACGAGCCTTAAAATTGCCGCCCCCGCAGGCGGCGTCATTCATCCGCGGCGGTGCCGTGTTCCGGCTGGTCTTCATCTGCCTGGCCGTCATCGTCATCCTGCAGTTCCCGTCCATCTCCCTGGGGGCTGCCGTGGCCGGTATCTTTTCGTACCGCGTCCTCGTCTTTGCAGATGTATTGACTGCACGTCTCAGACGGTAAAGGAAAGGAGGTATTGCGTATGGAATTACATGCAGGGCATCATATGGTCGTTCAGCTCCTGGGTCTGAATGTCAACCTGGATACGCTCATGATGACCTGGCTGGTCGCAGCTTTGGTCATCATCGTCACTGTCGCTGCGACAAGGGGCCGGTCCCTCGTCCCGTCAGGACTTCAGAACGCCATGGAAATCGTCATCGAAGCATTGCTCGACCAGTTCAAGGAAACCTTAGGGCCGAAATACGGCCAGGTCGTCTCGGTCTTGCTGACGATGTTCCTGTTCATCCTCTTCGCTAACGAATTGGGCATGCTGCCGAATCCGCATGTCCTGGCTTCGCCGACGAATGACTTGAATACGACTGTCGCCCTGGCACTGGTTTCTTCCTTTATGGTCCATTTCATGGCCTTGAAGAACCAGGGGTTCAAAAAGCATTTCAAGCACTTCTTCAAGCCCTTTGCGCCGTTTGTCATCATCAATCTGATGGAAGAAATCACCAAGCCCTTGACCTTGGCCTTCCGTCTCTTTGGCAACATCCTGGCCGGGGAAATCCTCTTGGAAGTCCTGTACTTCCTCGTGCCTGTCGCCGTCCCGATGATCTGGCTCCTGTTCAGCTTCGTCATCGGCCTCATCCAGGCATTCATCTTCACCATTCTGACTACATCGTATCTGGCACCGTCCTTTACGGAAGAATAATGAAAGCTCAGATACTGGTTACAACTTAGGAGGTTATTTACTATGGAAAAAGCTCTTGTATTGGCATTATCTGCATTTGGTGCATGCTTAGGTATTGGTTTGGCAGCCCTCGGCGCTGCTATCGGTGACGGCCACGCTGCTTCGAAGATGCTCGAAGGTACAGCCCGTCAGCCGGAAATGGGCGGCAAGCTCCTCGTAAACATGCTTATCTCCATCGGCCTGATCGAATCCATGCCGATTATCGCAGCTGTCATCGCTATCGTATTGGTCTTCGCCAATCCGTTCGTCAGCCTGCTCTAATCCGAGGATTCTAATCTACAGCCGGGGAGGGAAGTACATTGGTTAGTATTAATGGTACCTTGCTGTTCCAGTTCATCAACTTCTTCGTATTAGTTGCCATTTTGGCAAAGTTCGCCTATAAACCGCTGCTCAAAGTCCTGGAAGACCGCCGCAACAAGATTGCGTCGGACCTCGACAACGCAGCCAAAGCCCGGGAAACGGCTGAAAAGATGAAAGCCGATTATGAAGCCCAGATCCGCGATGCCCGTGCAGAAGCCCAGGCCATTGTCGACAAAGCTGTCAAGCAGGCCGACAAGGAAGCCCAGGCCCAGCTGGAAGCCATCCGCGCCCAGATCGCCCGGGAAAAACAGATCGCCCAGACGGAAATCGCCAACGAACGGGAAGCGGCTATCCGGGAAATGCGTAATGAAGTAGTCACACTGTCTATGGCTGTGGCAGAAAAACTGCTCCAGAAAAACATGGATCCTGACATGAACGCAAAACTGGTAGCCGATTGTATCGACCAGCTCCAGACGCACCGCGTAAAGGGGAACTGATCTTATGATACCCGAAACGATCTACAGCAAATACAGCCAGGCGATGTTCGACATCGCCAGCGAACAGAAGAAGCTTACTGAGTTCGGAACAGAACTGAAAGGCGTGCGGGACACGTTCCAGGAAAATCCCGATTTGTGGAAATTCCTGAATCATCCCCTCGTACCGCCGCAGTCTAAAAAAGACACACTTGCAAAGATTTTTAAAGACAGCCTGTCGCCGATCGTCCTGCAGTTCATGTACGTCATGATCGACCGGCGCCGCGAAGCGGCCCTGTTGCTTGCCATCGACGGGTTCATCGATTTGGCCCGCAAGGCCCAGCACATCGAAGTGGCCAAAATCCGCGTCGTCAAACCGCTGTCCAAGAAAGAAGAAACAAAATTAGTTGCCAGCCTGGAAGCCATGACGGGGCAGCACATCGAACCGCTGTACTACGTCGACCCGTCGCTTATCGGCGGCATGGTCATCCAGATCGGCGACAAATTAATAGACGGCAGCCTCCGGCGGCAGCTGCGCGATATGCAGCATAAACTGCTCCAGGCTGACGTGACGAATGGGGTGACGGACGAATAATGAAAATGAAGCCAGAAGAAATAACGGCTATAATCAAGAAACAAATCGAAGATTATAATGTGGAAATGAACGTCGACGATGTCGGCACCGTTCTGGAAGTCGGGGACGGCATTGCCCACATTTACGGTTTGGACAAAGCCATGTCCGGGGAACTGCTGGAACTGCCGCACGGCGTTTACGGCATGGCCCTGAACCTGGAAGAAGACAACGTCGGCGCCGTATTGCTCGGCGATGACGCCCTCATCAAGGAAGGCGACACGGTCCGCCGTACAGGCCGCGTCATGCGTGTCCCTGTTGGCGAAGCCATGATCGGCCGCGTTGTCAACCCCTTGGGTATGCCTATCGACGGCAAAGGGGAAATCAAGACCAAAGAATCGCGCCTGATCGAAGTCAAGGCCTTCGGCATCGCTGACCGCCAGCCGGTCAAGGTACCGCTCCAGACAGGCCTCAAGGCTATCGACTCCATGGTCCCTATCGGCCGTGGCCAGCGTGAACTCATCATCGGTGACCGTGGTACCGGCAAGACGGCCATCGCCATCGATACGATTCTGAACCAGAAGGATACGGGCGTCATCTGCGTCTACGTCGCTATCGGCCAGAAAGCTTCGACCGTAGCCCGTGTCGTCCGCACGTTGGAAGAAAACGGCGCCATGGCCTATACCATCGTCGTCGCCGCTACGGCTTCCGACGGCGCACCGCTCCAGTACCTGGCTCCGTATTCCGGCGTTTCCATGGCCGAATACTTCATGCTCCAGGGCAAGGACTGCCTCTGCGTCTACGATGACTTGTCCAAACATGCTCAGGCTTACCGTGCCATGAGTCTGCTCCTCCGTCGTCCGCCAGGACGTGAAGCTTATCCGGGCGACGTATTCTACTTACATTCCCGTCTCCTCGAACGAGCTGCTAAATTGTCAGATGAACTCGGCGGCGGTTCGATTACGGCCCTGCCGATCATCGAAACCCTGGCCGGTGACTTGTCGGCTTATATCCCGACCAACGTCATTTCCATCACAGACGGCCAGATCTTCCTGGAAACAGAAGCCTTCAACTCCGGGATCCGCCCGGCTATCAACGTCGGCCTCTCCGTATCCCGTGTCGGCGGGTCTGCCCAGATCAAGGCCATGAAGAAGATTGCCGGTACGCTCCGCCTGAGCCTGGCCCAGTACCGCGAACTGGCTGCTTTCGCCCAGTTCGGTTCCGACTTGGATAAGAGCACGAAAGCCCAGATCGACGCCGGCGAACGGACGATGCAGCTCCTCATTCAGCCGCAGTACCATCCCATGCCTGTCGAAGACCAGGTCATGCAGATTTATTTGGCCGTCAAGAACTACCTCATGCCCGTCCAGGTTGAGGAAGTCTCGCAGTTTGCAGACGGTTTCATTAAATTCATGCACAGCAATTATCCCGAAGTTGGCGAAAGCATCAAGTCGACGAAGGAACTCGGCAAAGATGCAGAAGCAACGCTTCAGAAAGCCATCGCTGAATACACCAAGCAGTACGGCGCTTCTCACGAACTGATCAAAGAGGAGGAATAAGCTATGCCGAGTGCACGCGAAATAAACAGACGTATTAAATCCGTCACCAATACCCAGCAGATCACTAAGGCCATGAAGATGGTTTCTTCCGTGCGACTGCGCCGTGCACAGGATCGGGCACTGGCTACCGCCCCGTATACCGAAAAAATGGAAGGCATGCTGCAGCGCCTGTCTGCGGCTTCTCCCGATGCTGGCAATCCCTTGTTCACGCCGCATGACGAAGTCAAGAAGACTTGCTACATCGTCATCGGTTCGGACAAAGGCCTGGCTGGCGCCTTCAATTCCAACGTCAACAAGGCCATGGTCTCGGTCCTCAAGGACAAGCCCCGCGACGCATCGATGCTTCTCGTCGCCGGCCGCAAGCCCATTGAGTACCTCAAGCACTTGCACCTGGTGCCGGAAAAGAAGTGGTCCGGTTTTTCGGATAAGCCCCAGTTCAGCCACGCCCAGCAGATTGCCCACTTGGCGACGCAGAAATTCCTGGCTGGCGAAGTCGATGAAGTCTACGTCATTTATACGCACTTCAAATCGGCCTTGTCCCAGAACACGAAAATCGTCAAGATGCTGCCCATTTCCCAGCAGGAAGGCCAGCAAGAATCCGGCCCGCGGGAAGAATATCTCTTCGCGCCAGATGCCAAGCTCGTCCTCGATGCCCTGCTGCCGCAGTATCTGGATCTGTTCATTTACAACAGCCTCCTTCAGTCCGCTGCCAGCGAACTCGGTGCCCGCATGACGGCCATGACGTCGGCTACGGACAACGCAGGCGAACTGATCGATAAACTGACTGTTACGTACAATAAAGTCCGTCAGGCTGGTATCACCAACGAATTGACGGAAATTGTCAGCGGCGCCAACGCATTGCAATAAGGCCCGTCTGTCAACGATTCTGAAAGAGAGGAGAACCTCTTCATGAGTAATAATATTGGGAAAGTCGTCCAGGTCATCGGCCCGGTCGTCGACGTGCGGTTTGCCTCGGAAGCAGACTTGCCCGCCATTTACAACGCCATCCACATCACCGGTGGCGAAGGCGACCAGAAGATCGACCTGGTTGTAGAAGTCATGCAGCACTTGGGCGACGACGTCGTCCGCTGCGTTGCCATGGACTCGACGGACGGCCTCGTCCGCGGCATGGCTGCTGAAAATACGGGCGGTCCTATCAAGGTCCCCGTCGGCAAAGGGGTCCTGGGCCGTATCTTCAACGTCCTCGGCCAGACTGTAGATAAAGTCGACGCCAAAGTCGAAGCCGATGATTACTGGCCAATCCATCGTCCGGTCCCGAAATTCCAGGACCAGGCGACGGAAACGGAAATCTTTGAAACGGGGATCAAAGTCGTCGACCTCATCTGCCCCTATGCCAAAGGCGGCAAGATCGGCCTCTTCGGTGGTGCCGGTGTCGGCAAGACCGTCCTCATCATGGAACTCATCCATAACGTAGCTACCGGCCACGGCGGCTATTCCGTCTTCACCGGTGTCGGTGAACGTACCCGTGAAGGCAATGACCTTTGGAACGAAATGAAGGAATCCGGCGTCATCGACAAGACGGCCCTCGTCTATGGCCAGATGAACGAACCGCCTGGAGCCCGTATGCGCGTCGGCCTGACCGGTCTGACCATGGCAGAATACTTCCGCGACAAAGAACACAAGGATGTCCTGCTGTTCATCGATAACATCTTCCGTTTCATCCAGGCTGGCTCCGAAGTTTCGGCTCTGCTCGGCCGTATCCCGTCGGCCGTTGGTTACCAGCCGACCCTGGGCACCGACGTCGGCGCCCTGCAGGAACGCATCACGTCGACCAAAGACGGCTCCATTACGTCCGTCCAGGCCGTCTACGTCCCTGCCGACGACTTGACGGACCCGGCTCCGGCCGCTACCTTCGCTCATTTGGATGCTACGACCGTCCTGGCCCGTGAAATCGCTGAATTGGGCATTTACCCGGCCGTCGATCCTCTCGATTCGACGTCGCGTATCCTCGACCCCCATGTCATCGGCGACGACCATTACAACACGGCCCGTGCCGTCCAGGAAATCCTCCAGAAGTATAAAGACCTGCAGGATATCATCGCCATCCTGGGTATCGACGAACTGTCCGAAGAAGATAAGCTGACCGTTGCCCGTGCCCGTAAGGTACAGCGTTTCCTCAGCCAGCCTTTCGCCGTCGCTGAACAGTTCACCGGTCAGAAAGGCCGTTATGTACCGCTGAAAGAAACTATCGAAGGCTTCAAGGAAATCTTGTCCGGTAAATGCGATGACATGCCGGAACAGGCCTTCTACATGGTCGGCAATATCGAAGAAGCATACGAAAAGGCTAAGACACTGAAAGGGGAATAGTCTATGGCAGAAGCAGGAAAGACACTCCATCTGGAAGTCATTACACCCGATGCTGCCGTACTCCATGAAGACGTGGATTTCGTCCTCGTCCGCGCCCTGGACGGTGACCTGGGCATCATGCCCAACCATGCGCCGCTCATCGCGTCCCTGTCGATCTGGCCCTTGTGCTATGACAAAGGCGGAAAGCGCCAGTACGTCACCGTAGCGTCGGGCTTCCTGGAAGTCCATGACAATACGGTCACGGTCATCACGCCGGCTTCGGAAAAACCGGAGGACATCGACGTAGACCGTGCCAAATCGGCGGAAAAACGCGCCGAAGACCGCCTGGCTGCACACGCTGCCGACATCGACACGACCCGCGCCGAAGCGGCCCTGCAAAGAGCCCTGCGCCGCCTGGACGTCGCCGAAAAATACGGCAAGCAATAAAGTCAGGTTTGATGTTGAAAGTTTGATGTTTGATGAAGAATGTTTTAAATTTAAAAGCCCTCACGTCAAACATCATGCATCAAACCTAAAAAGGAGCTGTCTCTTAAGACGGCTCCTTTTTATTGACTTTTCCCTTCATCTCTGCTATGATAGGGGACGTACAAATACATAGGCGATGCAGGAGAGTAAGTACGTATCATCCTCAGCGAAGCAGGGACAGTGTGAGCCTGCTGCCGATGCGGAAGGCGCTCTGAAGGCCGCGGCCGGAAGTCTTTTGATGTGTATGGCCGGTGAATCAAGCGGGTCTTTCGACCAACCAGGGTGGAACCGCGGGTAAGTATACTCGTCCCTGTAACATGTCATGTGTTACAGGGACTTTTTTGTATTTAGGAGGGAACAAGATGAATTTTCAAGACATGATATTTGCATTGAAGAGCTTTTGGTCTTCTCAGGGCTGTATCATCTATGAACCGTATGATGTAGAAAAAGGGGCAGGGACCATGAACCCGGCTACGTTCCTGCGCACGCTTGGACCGGAACCGTGGCATGTCGCTTACGTCGAACCGTCGCGCCGCCCGGCTGACGGCCGTTATGGCGACAACCCGAACCGCCTGTACCAGCATCATCAGTTCCAGGTCATTTGCAAACCGTCGCCGGACAACATCCAGGAACTCTATTTGAAGAGCCTGGAAACACTGGGCATCAACCCGGCCGAACACGACATCCGCTTCGTCGAAGATAACTGGGAATCGCCGACCCTCGGCGCCTGGGGCCTGGGCTGGGAAGTCTGGCTCGACGGCATGGAAGTCACGCAGTTCACCTATTTCCAGCAGGTCGGCGGCATCGACGTCGCTCCGGTCTCGTCGGAAATCACATACGGCATGGAACGCCTGGCTATGTACATCCAGGGCGTCGAAAATGTCTATGACCTCAAATGGACTGACGACGTCACCTACGGCGACATCTTCCATCAGAACGAAGTCGAACAGTCGACATATGCTTTTGAATTGAGCAATGCCGACCTCTTGTTCCACCTCTTCGATGAATACGAAAAAGAAGCAATGCGGGTCATCAAAGCCGGCTTCGTCCTGCCTGCCTATGACTACGTATTGAAATGCTCGCACACGTTCAACCTCCTCGACGCCCGCGGCGCCATCAGCGTCAGCGAACGAGCTGCTTTCATCGGCCGCGTCCGCAACATGGCCCGGGCCTGCGCCAAAGCGTACTTGGAACAGCGTGAAAAATTAGGCTTCCCGATGCTTAACAAGGAGGAAAAATAAGATGAGCAAAGATTTGTTACTTGAAATCGGTACTGAAGAAATCCCGGCTCATTATATGCCGAGTATCCTGTCCCAGGTCAAGGACCTGGCCGGGAAATCCTTTGGCGAAGCCCATATCGCCTACGAATCGATCCGTACTCTCGGTACGCCGCGCCGCATCGCCCTCATCATGAAGGGCGTCGCTGAAAAACAAGCCGACGTATCGGCTAAACATAAAGGCCCGTCGGTCAAGATCGCTTACGATGCCGACGGCAATCCGACCAAAGCGGCCATGGGTTTTGCCCGGGGCCAGAAAATCGACGTCCAGGACCTGGTCGTCGAAGACGGCTATGTCTATGCCAATGTCACCAGCGTCGGTGCGGAAACGGCCGGCCTCTTGCCGGACCTCATGAAGGGTATCGTCACGGGCCTCAATTTCCCCAAGAGCATGCACTGGGGCAGCCTGGACTTCCACTTCGTCCGTCCTATCCGCTGGTTCGTCGCCCTCTTCGATAAAGACGTCATCCCCTTTGAACTGGCCAAGGTCAAATCGGGCAAGATCAGCCGCGGCCACCGCTTCCTGGGCACGGGTGATTTCGAAATCGAAAGCCCGGCAGCTTACGAAGAAACGTGCAAGGAACACTTCCTCATCGTCGACCCGGAAGTCCGCAAGCAGATGATCCTCGACGGCCTGCAGAAACTGGCTGACGAAAAGGGCGGCACCATCATCATGGACGACGACCTCTTGGAAGAAGTCGTCTACCTCGTCGAATATCCGACAGCCCTTTGTGGGGAATTTGATGAAGATTACCTGAAACTGCCGGAAGCGGCCATCATCACGCCGATGAAGGACCACCAGCGTTATTTCCCCATGCGCGATAAAGACGGCAAGCTCATGAATCTTTTCCTGACCGTCCGCAACGGCAACGATTACCATCTGGAAACGGTCCAGCACGGCAACGAACGCGTCCTTCGCGCCCGCCTGGATGATGCCAAGTTCTTCTTTGAAGAAGATAAGAAACATCACCTCGTCGATTACACGGAAAAACTGAAGAAAATCGTCTTCCAGGATGGTCTGGGCACGCTTTACGACAAAGCCCAGCGCCTGGAAAAGATTACGGTCTTCCTCAATCATAAACTCGACCTCGGCCTGGACGACGCCAAATTGCAGCGCGCTTCGCTCTTGGCGAAAGCCGACCTGGCTACGCAGATGGTCATGGAATTTACGGAACTCCAGGGCGTCATGGGCAAGGAATATGCCCTCATCGACGGTGAAGATAAAGGCGTTGCCGAAGCCATTAACGAACAGTACCAGCCGCGTTTTGCCGGCGACGTCCTGCCGCAGACCGACATGGGCAAGGTCTTGGGCATTGCCGATAAATTCGATACCATTACGGGCATGTTCAGCCGCGGCTTCATTCCGACCGGTTCTCAGGACCCCTTCGCCCTGCGCCGCCAGACCATCGGTATCCTCAACATCCTCGTGGATGCCGGCTGGAACCTCAACTGCCATGAAGTCTTTGCCTTCGTCCTCAGCCTCCTCGGCGTAGAAGGGGAAGACGCAGCCAAAGTCATGGGCCAGCTCGACGATTACTTCACGCTGCGCCTGAAGAACATCTTCCAGGATAAAGGCATGGATTACCACATCATCGACTGCGTCCTGGCTTCGGATACGCTCAACGCTTACGAAGAAGCCCGCCGCGCCCAGGCCCTCATCGATGCCGATATCATGGGCAAGACCGACCTCTTGCAGGCCTTCACCCGCGTCAGCAACATGATCAAAGGCGCCGACAATACCGACGTCAACCCGGACCTCTTCGAAACAGAAGAAGAAAAAGCCCTCTACAGCGCCTGCCAGGCTATGCAGGTCAACTTACCGCAGAAATACGCCGTCTATGATTACGAAGGCGTAGCCGAAGTCCTTTCTGAAGGCATTGCTGCTATCAACGACTTCCTGGACAACGTCCTGGTCATGCACAAAGATGAAGCCGTCAAAGAAAACCGCCTCCATCTCCTGGCCTTGACGTACAGCCTCATCCAGCCCTTAGGCGACATCAAGAAATTATCGTAGTAGGGGCTGTCCTGTAAAGGCGGCCCGCCGCGAATCCTGCGGATAAAGCGGAAATTCCATGGCCAAAAATGAAAAATATGATATAATAATAGGGAGTATTGCAGGAGCTGTCTTCACTCGACAGCTCCTTTTCCGCATCTACCATAAAGGAGTGATCATTATGAAATTCAAGAATCTCGTCATGTTGGCTGCTGCCCTTACCTGCATTGCGGGCTCGACGGTCATGGCTGAAGAAAAAGTGAGCATCAAGAGTGCCAGTGCCGACAGCTATGAAGTCGTCCAGGTCATGACGACAAAAGACAAGAAGTACTATCAGTATTATAACAGCGCCTATCAGTATGCCGTCGATATCCCCAGAGCAGCTACGACAGCTGACATGAACGCCGACGGCGACGGCTGCTATTTCCAGGACCCCAAAGACGATGCCGTCTACATGACCTATGCAGCCAAGAACACCATGGGCTTTACCATCGACGAACTCTACAACATGGCTTTGGGCATGAACGGTTCGCCGACCTTGACGACCAACATCAAGACCAAGAATAGCTATGCCATCGGCTGGACGGATGGCAAGAAATCCTATTACCACGAACTCTACATCAACGACAAGAACAAGACTTACACGGCCTTCTCCGTCACCTATCCGACCAGCAAGAAAGATAAGTACCAGGCCATCATCGCCCACATGTCCCGCAGCTTCATGCCGAACGTACAGATGTAATGGATAATATGGGGAAAACCCCTTTACAGGACCGTGTCTTTATGGTATAATTCCCTTGTTAATTTAGGCAGTCCTCTGTCCGGTAACACGATTGTCGTGAAAGGTGGCGGCAACGGGGGCACGAATGTCTTATAGGAGGAAAAAAGAAATGAACATTATCAGCGTACTTGAACAGGAACAGCTTCGTGACGATATCCCGGCATTCCGTCCTGGTGATACAGTCAAAGTTCACGTAAAGGTTGTCGAAGGCAATCGCGAACGTGTACAGGTTTTTGAAGGTGTCGTTATCGGCCGTCAGAACGGCGGTGTCCGCGAAACTTTCACTGTCCGCCGCGTTTCCTACGGTGTTGGTGTTGAACGTACTTTCTTGGTACATTCCCCGCGCCTCGCTAAAATCGAAGTCGTTCGCCACGGTATCGTCCGTCGTGCAAAATTGCACTACCTCCGTGGTCTTACAGGCAAAGCTGCCCGTATCCGCGAACGTCGGTAATTCATTGGCAAGAACACTTGAAAAAGAGGTTGACCTGCGAAGATGGCTTCGCGGGCCAGCCTCTTTTTTCATGGCTCCATCGTAGGGGCCGTCCCAAAGGGCGGCCCGCCGTGCCCAACCTCTCAGTCAGCTGCGCTGACAGCTCCCCCTACAAAGGGAGCCAAAGCCTCTCCTCATAGGCCCTTTTTGGCCCGTCAGGTGCTGACCGCAGGGAAGTGCAAGACGGTTGCCAAAACGGAGAGCTGAGCTAGAGGTGGCCCGAAGGGCCGGAGAGGTTGGTCTTAAACAAATGGGCCATCCTGCGGTTCAGGATATCGTGCACTCATATTGTTAACCACTATATAAATGAAATTGAGTTGACTACAATCACGACAGCGAGTATAATAATCCCATAGTTCACAATAAAAATAGGGAGTGGGTTAACAATGAATACGATAGCTGCACTGACAGATCGCATTATAAAAGGATACCGCATCCAGCGCGGTGATGATTTGTCGATTTTCCTGGAAGCACCTTTAGAGGAGCTGCAGAAGGGGGCCGGTGCCTTACAGCGCCATTTCTGTGGCAACCATGTCGATTTCTGCACCATCATCAATGGCCGCAGCGGCCGTTGTGGGGAAGACTGCAAATACTGTGCCCAGGCAGCCTGTCACCATACGGGCTGTGACGAATACGGTTTCTTGCCGAAAGAAGAAATCATCGCCAACGCCAAGGCCAATCAGGATGCCGGCGCCAACCGTTTTGCCATCGTCACGTCCGGCCGGGCGCTGACCGGTGCTGATTTTGAAAAGGCCCTGGATGCATACCGCACGATGAAACAGACCCTGCACATCGACCTCTGTGCTTCTCACGGCCTGCTCACGCCGGAACAGCTGCACCGCCTCCATGAAACGGGTGTCACCAGTTACCATCACAACATCGAAACGTCGCGGCGCTTCTTCCCGCACATCTGTACGACCCACACTTATGACGACCGCATCCGCACCATCAAGGCCGCTCAGAAAGAAGGGCTCTGCGTCTGCTCTGGCGGCATCATCGGCATGGGGGAAACCTGGGAAGACCGCCTGGATATGGCTATCAGCCTGACCGAACTGGGCATCCAATCCATTCCTATCAACGCCCTCATGCCTATTCCCGGCACGCCCTTGGAACATCGGACCCAACTCGACAGCCGCGACATCTTGCGTACGATTGCTTTCTTCCGCTTCATCAACCCTGAAGCCAACATCCGCCTGGCAGCAGGCCGCAAACTCCTGCCGGAAAACGGCGCTACGGCTCTCCTCAGCGGCGCATCGGCGTCCATTACGGGTAACATGCTGACCACATCGGGCTCGACCATCGTCGAAGACATGGCCATGCTCCAGCGCCTGGGATTGACGAATGCCTCGCACTAGCCTTCATTCCGTGTCTATGATATAATGTTAGGGATATAGAAACATTCATATACTTTTCAATGAGGTGATTATCGTGGCAAAACAGATTTTTGTTACCGGTCATAAGAGCCCGGACACGGACTCCATTTGTTCTTCCATTGCTTATGCAAAATTGAAACAGTTACAGGGCATCGACGCTACGCCGATCCGCGCAGGCGAACCGAATAAGGAAACGGCCTTTGCTCTTGACTATTTCCACGTCGCTCCCCAGCCGTTGGTCAAGGATTTCTACGTCAAAGTCAGCGAAGCTGTCCACACGGAAGTAGAAGCCCTTCCGGTCAGCGCTAGCCTGAAAGATGCTGCCAAATGGTTCGCATCCCACGAAAGCGATGTCGCTCCCGTTGCCGACAACGGTCAGTTCGTCGGCGTCATCGAAAAGAGCCAGCTCGCTGATGAATTCATCAAGACCGTTATGGGCGAAGAATTGAGCACCGTCAAAGGCCTGGCTCATGATCCGGAATTGTTCTTCAAACCGACCGACAACGGTCACGATATCCCGGCTGATGGCAAATATGCTGTCGTCGAAAATGGTAAATACGTCGGCATGATTTGTGCAGACTGCGTCGCTGCTGCTGAAAAACAGCCGGTCATCCTCGTCGACCACAACGAAAAGAAACAGATCATCGACGGCATTGATGAAGCATCCATCGTCGGCGTCATCGACCATCACCGCATCGGCGGCACCTTGGAAACGGCTGGCCCTATTTCCATCCTCTTCAAACCGGTCGGCTGCACGGCTACCATCGTCACGGGCTTGTATGAACAGGCTAAGATCGACATCCCGAAAGACATCGCTGGCCTGCTCTTGTCGGCGGTCATTTCCGATACGGTCCTCTTCCGCTCGCCGACCTGCACGCCGGCTGACCGCGAAGCTGCCGAAAAATTGGCTAACATCGCTGGCGTAGACATGGAAAAATACGGCATGGAAATGCTCAAAGCCGGTGCTAACGTCTCCGATTTGACGCCGGACCAGATTGTCCACAACGACATGAAAGAATTCTCCAGCGGCAATACGACCTTCACAGTGGCTCAGGTCCAGGTCATGGATACGACAGACCTCCTCAACCAGAAACAGGTCCTGCTCAACGCTTTGGAAAAATTGCGTGCTGAACACGATTACGCCGCTTCCTTCTTGATGATCACCAGCATCATCGACGAATCGACGAACCTCATCTTCGCCGGCAATATGGACGACGTCGTCAGCAGTGCCTTCGGCAAAGACGTTCTCGACAAGGAAGTCTACCTGCCCAAGGTCATGAGCCGTAAGAAACAGGTCATTCCGCCTATCCTTTCGGCAATGAAATAAGTGATGATTTTCAGAGGCCCCATCGACACGGTGTGGGCCTTTTTATCTGTAAAAGGGGAATAATGCATGAATCCTATTTTTGATACCCTCAACGACCGCCAGTGTGAAGCCGTCAAGCATACCGAAGGGCCGCTGCTGATTACGGCTGGCGCCGGTTCGGGCAAGACCAAGGTCCTGACCTGCCGCATTGCTCATCTCCTGGAACTGGGCGTCGCGCCGTACCGCATCCTGGCCATTACCTTTACCAATAAGGCCGCCAAGGAAATGAAGGAACGCGTGACCAACCTCGTCGGCGCCCAGGCGGACAGCATCTGGCTGAGCACGTTCCATTCGTTCTGCGCCAAGCTGCTGCGCTTTGAAGTCGATGGCTTCCACGGCTATACGCGGAATTTCACCATTTATGACTCGTCAGACCAGTTGGTCCTGGTCAAGGACTGCTTGAAAAAGCTCAACCTCGACGACAAGCAGTTCATGCCGCGGTCCGTCTTAGGGACTATTTCGTCGGCTAAGAACGTCCTCATGGACGCCAAGGCCTTTGCGGCGAAAGCCTCCGATTTTTACGAACAGAAAGTCGCCGACGTCTACGCCCTGTATCAGGAAAAGCTGCGGGAAAACAACGCCGTCGACTTCGACGACCTCCTGTTCCTGGCCGTGCGCCTTTTGCAGGAAAAGGAAGATGTTCGGGAAAAGTACCAGTCCCGTTTCCAATACATCTTGGTCGACGAATACCAGGATACGAACCATGCCCAATACGCCTTGACCAAGATCCTGGCTGCCCGTTGGCGCAACATCTGCGTCGTCGGCGATGCGGACCAGAGCATTTACGCCTGGCGTGGTGCCGATATCCGCAATATCATCGACTTTACCCGGGACTATCCCGATGCGGCATCGATTAAATTGGAACAGAACTACCGATCGACAAAGACCATCCTCCACGCCGCCAATGCCGTCATCGACAATAACGAAAGTCGGCCCAAGAAGACATTGTGGACGGAAAACCCGGCAGGGAACAAGATCATCCATTACCAGGCCCAGACGGAACACGATGAAGCGGACTACATTGCCGGCGTCATCTATAACCGCCACGAAATCAGCCATGAACCGTATGGCGATATGGCCATCCTCTTCCGGACCAACGCCCAGTCCCGTGTCCTCGAAGAAAAACTCATGCGCTATGCCATTCCCTATACCATGGTTGGCGGCACCAAGTTCTACGACCGCAAGGAAATCAAAGACGTCCTGGCCTATTTGCGATTGCTCTACAACCCGGAAGACAGCTTGAGCCTGACGCGTATCATCAACGTGCCGAAACGGAACATCGGCGCCACGACGATGGAACACGTCGCAGCCTATGCGGAAGAACAGGGCATATCCTTGTTTGAAGCCCTGTCGTCGACGGACGAGATTCCCGTCACCAAACGGGCCCGGACATCATTGGAAAACTTCGCCGCCATGATTTTCGACCTCCTCAACGACATCGAAGGCAAAGATGTCTTGAGCCTCATCGAAACGGTCATTAAACAGACTGGCTACGGTGATATGCTCGATAAAGAAGCGGAACACGACCCGCAAGGCGAAAGCCGCAAGGAAAATGTCGGCGAATTCCTGTCTGTCGCCAAAGATTACATGGACAGCAATCCCGACGGCAACCTCCAGGACTTTTTGGAAAACGTCGCCCTGGTCAGCGATGTCGATGATTTTGAAAGCAGTGATTCCAAAGTGACCCTCATGACTCTCCACGCCGCCAAGGGCTTGGAATTCCCTGTCGTCTTCCTGACCGGCCTCGACGAAGGCCTGTTCCCGCACAGCCGGACCCTGCTGGACCCGGCTCAAGTCGAAGAAGAACGGCGCCTGGCCTACGTCGGCATTACCCGGGCAGAACGGCAGCTCTACGTGACCAATGCCATTACGCGGACCATGTACGGCCGCATCTCGGCGTATATGCCCAGCCGCTTCCTGGCAGAAATTCCACCGCAGCTCATGGAAGACTACCATCGCAAGAGCGCCATGCCCCAGAGCCGCACGACGGCCGTGCCGGGAAAACAGCGCGTCTCCATTCTGACTAAGCCCGTCGCGTCGAGCCTGCCGAAAAAACACGCCGTGACCGACACCTTTGCCAAAGGCGATAAAGTCCGCCACAAAATCTGGGGCATCGGTACCGTCCTCGATGTCATCGGCGAAGGCACGAACATGCAGATGAAAATCCAATTCCCGACCAAAGGCGTCCGCCAAGTCGTCGTAAAATACGCCCCCTTAGAGAAAATATAATAGGGGCCGCCTCGGAATCAGATGCCGCTGTGCGGCGACAGACTCAAACTGACAACGACGCCTCGGGAAACCCTCAGCTCGTAAAAAGCAACCTCTCAGTCAGCAGAGCTGCCAGCTCCCCTACAAAGGGAGCCTAAGCCTCCCCTCATAGGCCCTTTTTGGCCCGTCAGGTGCTGACCATAGGGAAGCGCAGGACGGTTGCCAAAACAGAGAGCCGAGCTGGAGGTGGCCCAACGGGCCGGAGAGGTTGCTTGTGCTTTTGCAGGCCGCCTCGGGAAGCTCTCGGCTCGTAAAAATACCCCCAATCGGGGCCTTCGTAGGGGACGGCCAAGGGGCGTCCCGCCACAGATGTTGTGAGTATGTCTTTGCAGATAAGTGGGAACGATTTTTAGGAATAAAGGAGGAACCTATGGATACTGAAAAAGCGCGTCTCTTGGAGCTGCGCAAAAAAATAGATGAATTGAGTTATCAGTACTACACCCTCGACAAACCGACGGTGACTGATTATGAATACGATATGATGTACCGGGAACTGGAAAACATCGAAAAAGCCCATCCCGACTGGGTCACGCCCGATTCGCCGACGCAGCGCGTAGGTTCCAAGATTTCCGGCGGCTTTGAAAAATATACTCACGACCGGCCCATGCTCAGCTTGGGCGACGTCTTCAGCGACGATGAATTACGGGAATTCGACCAGCGCGTCCGCAGCGATTTAGGCGGTGAATCCTTGGAATACGTCGTCGAATTGAAAATCGATGGCCTGGCAGTCAACCTCATTTACGAACAGGGCCAGTTCATCCGCGGCGTGACCCGCGGCGACGGCGTCGTCGGTGAAGACATCACCAATAACGTGCGCACCATCCGCACCATACCCTTACATATCGCCAGCGATTCGCCGCACATCGAAATCCGCGGCGAAGTCTACATGCCCATTACGTCCTTCGAAGCCCTGAACGAACAGCGCCGCGCCGACGAATTGGAACCCTTTGCCAATCCCCGCAACGCCGCTGCCGGCTCCCTGCGCCAGCTCGACCCGCGCATTACGGCCCAGCGCAAACTGGCTTTCTTTGCCTATGCCCTGGGCGGCAACAGCGGCATCGACATCAAGAGCCAGGAAGAACTGCTCCAGGATTTGAGCGATTTCCATTTTCAGGTCAATCCGGAATACCGCAAGTTTACGGACATCGAAGACGTCATTACCTTCATCCACAGCTGGGACGACCGCCGCGACAGCCTGCCTTATGCGACAGACGGCATGGTCGTCAAGGTCAATTCCTTTGCCCAGCAGGCCCGCTTAGGGAACACCGTCAAAATTCCCCGCTGGGCCATTGCCTATAAATTCCCGCCTGAACAGGCCAAGACGAAAGTACTCGGCATTTCCGTCAGCCTCGGCCGGACAGGCGTCCTGACGCCGGCTGCCGATCTCGAACCGGTCCACCTGGCTGGGACGACGGTCAAGCGGGCGACGCTGCACAACGAAGATTACATCAAAGAAAAAGATATCCGCATCGGTGATACCGTCGTTATCCAGAAAGCCGGTGAAATTATCCCGGAAGTCGTCCGCTCCTTGCCGGAACGGCGTGACGGTTCGGAAACAGTCTTCACCATGCCGACGACCTGCCCGGCTTGCGGCAGTCCCGTCGTCCGCCGCGACGGGGAAGCGGCCTGGCGCTGCACCAACCCTGACTGCCCGGCGGTCATCGGGGAAAAAATCGCCCACTTCGTCTCCCGCGATGCCATGAACATCGACGGCCTGGGCGACGCCATCGTCCAGCAGCTCCTGGCTCAGGGGCTCATTCACGACGTAGCCGACATCTACGGCTTGACTAAAGAAGAACTAGTCGACCTCGAAGGCTTCGGCGAAAAATCAGCCGATAACCTGCTCAAAGCCATCGAAACGAGCAAGTCCGTCGGCCTGGCCCGGGTCCTCTTTGCTTTGGGCATCCGCTTCGTCGGAGCCAAAGCTGGCCGCGTCCTGGCCGAATCCTTCGGCTCTGTCGACGCCCTCATGAAAGCCAGCACGGAAGACCTGACGGCCATCGACGACATCGGCCCGCGCATTGCCGACAGCATCGTAGCTTATTTCCACGATGCCAAGAACCAGGCTCTCATCGAAAAATTGCGCGCCCACGGCGTCGACATGACGGCGGAAAAGAAGACCCTCATCAACACGACCTTTGACGGCGAAATCGTCGTCCTCACAGGAAAATTACAGATGTTCAGCCGCAAAGAAGCCGAACAGGCCGTCGAAGCGCGAGGCGGCAAATGCACGTCCTCTGTCACCAAGAAGACCACCCTCGTCGTCGTCGGAGCCGACCCGGGCAGCAAATACGAAAAAGCCAAGAAACTGGGCACGCCCATCATCAGCGAAAGCGAATTCAAAGAATGGCTCGAACGCTGAGAAAGTGGACAGATGTTTAAATTCTCGTTATAATTGAGAGAGTGCATGAAACCAATAAATAGCCAGTAACCACAAAATATTAACAGCGTAAAAGGGGACTGTCGCACGAGGTTTCTGCCATCATGCGCAGTCCCTTTTCACTTCAAACCCAAAAAGGAGGAGCTGTTTTGGAGACGATATCGACAAAAGGATCTATTTCCATTAAAAATAAATACAGTAATGAACTCCTGCCGGTAGTTGGGGTTATTGCCGATTATATGGCTATCTGGCTGGCCGAATATGTCTCTTATGGATTGCGGGCTTTTTGGGTTCCAGAAACGCATTTTCATCTATCCTGGCTCAGTATCCATGTCATTATACCTGTCGTATATATCCTTTTTTTACACATCCATCATCTGTATACACGGCGCATGCAGTTCTGGCAGGTCATTTCCGGTATCTTTAAATCGATATTTTATGCTATTGCCTTACTGATTTTTTTCATCTATATTGCCCAGACGGCGGCATCGACGTCGCGCCTCTTCGTGGCTTTACTGTGGCTGACTTCTTTTGTTTTCCTCGTGGCTGAACGCTACCTCGTCAAGCACATCTTAGGGCATTTCAAGCTGCTCCAATTGCCCGTCCTCATCATGGGGGCCGGTAAGACGGCAGCTATCGTCTTGGACTACTTCAAACACGATACGGGCGTCAGCTATGACTTCATCGGCTATCTGGAAGACTATACGCCGGAAGCGAAGGTAGCGGCCATGATGCCTCACTTAGGCCGTTTTGAAGATGCTGAAGCCGTCATTCGCCAGACTGGGGTCCAGCACGTCATGGTCATCGCACCGGGCCTTAGCAGCGACGCCGTCCAGGACATCGTCTATCGCGTTCAGCCGCTGGTCAAGAAAGTCGCCTTCATCCCCGATATGGGTAGCCTGCCCTTGGCAACGCTCGATACGGAAAGCCTCATAGACGGTCATATCGTCTCCTTCAGCTTCCGCAACAATTTGGCCCTCTGGTACAACCGGGCTGTTAAACGCGTCTTCGATGTCGTCTGTACCCTCATCGGCATTATCTGCCTGTCGCCGTTCTTTTTGGCCATTGCCCTGTGGATTTATAAGGATTCGCCGGGACCGATTATCTTCAAGCATCGCCGCGTCGGCCGGAACGGTAAAGAATTCAACTGTTATAAATTCCGCAGCATGTGCGTCGATGCCGACGTGAAACTGAAAGAACTCTTGGCACGCGACCCTGAGGCCCGGAAAGAATGGGAAACAGAATTCAAACTGAAAAATGATCCGCGCATCACCAAGAGTGGCGCCTTCCTGCGCAAGACCAGCCTGGACGAACTGCCGCAGGTCTTTAACGTCCTCAAGGGTGAAATGAGCCTCGTCGGTCCGCGGCCCATCATCCAGGATGAAGTCCCCAAATACGGACCGTACATCAAAGACTTTTACATGGTACGCCCTGGCGTCACCGGCATGTGGCAGACCAGCGGCCGCAGCGACACGACCTATGAAGAACGTGTCCAGATGGACACTTGGTACGTCCGCAACTGGAACGTCTGGTTCGACATCGTCCTAATTTGGCGCACCATCGCCGTCGTCTTGAAACACAAAGGCGCGTATTAGTTATTAGCCTCGCCTTATAGGAGAGGTGGCCCGAAGGGCCGGAGAGGTTGCTCTTGCTTTTGCAGGCCGCAGACCGCCTCGGACTCAGATGCCGCTGCGCGGCGACAGATTCAAAGTAACAACGACGCTTCGGGAAACCCTCAGCGCGTAGCGGTCCGCCTTCACAGGCCGGCTGGTGCTAGCATATAAATAGGACAAGTCAAACTGAGGTTTTCCATAAAGTGATACAATAAAAGTATATATAGGGGGTCTTAGTATGACGAAGTTCGACAAACAATTTAAAATGGATGCTGTCCAATATTACCATGATCATCGTGATTTAGGACTGATTGGGTGTGCCCATAATTTAGGAATTTCCCAACAGACACTGTCCCGATGGCAAAAGCAATTGCGGGATAATGGGGAAATGCCATATCGCGGATCCGGAAACTATGCATCTGATGAAGCCAAGGAAATCGCTCGTTTGAAACGTGAATTACGAGATGCCAAGGATGCCATCAATGTCTTAAAAAAAGCTATCAGCATTCTAGACAAATAATCCCTGCCATTTACCATAGCGTCAAACAGGAAGCCGAAAAAGCCCATCAGGGGAAACGCCATTTTTCGGTATCTGGAGTGCTGGCAGAACTGGGCGTTTCTACATCAGGTTACTATGGATGGAGTCATCGCAAATTATCCAAACAAGCTACGCACCGTAAGGAGGTAAAAAAACAGATTCAAACCATTTACGAAGATTCAAAGCAAATCTATGGAGCACCCAAAATTACTAAATTGCTTCAACAGAAAGGTGAATGTATTTCCGAAAGGACAGTGGGCCTTTACATGCGGCAAATGGGGATTCGTACTTGTTGGGTTAAGCATTATACCGTTACGACCCAGAGCCGTTGTTTGGATGCCATACTAGTTAATATTCTGCAAGAACAATTTAATCCGCCAAGACCAGACACAATCTGGTGCAGCGATATTACTTATATTTGGACCACTGAAGGATTTGTGTATCTGGCCAGTATCATGGATTTGTTTTCTCGAAAAATCATTGCCTGGAATTTATCCCGGAAGTTGGATGCATCTAGCATTGTTAGGATGATTCAAATGGCAAAGCAAACCAGGAATCCAGGCCGTCTGGTAGTAATTCACACGGACCGCGGTTGTCAATATCTTTCGCAATCCTATATCAAGGAAACCGCACAGATGTGCCGCAGCTATTCGAAGAAAGGCTATCCATGGGATAATGCCTGCATAGAATCATTCCATGCCTTGATTAAGCGAGAATGGCTGAATCGATTTAAGATTGAAAATTATCAACAAGCCTATATGCTGGTGTTTGAATACATTAACACGTTTTATAATACCGTTCGAATTCACAGTCACTGTAACTATATGTCACCCAATGACTATGAAAAATTATATGCAAACTACAAGAAAAAGGCAGCTTTGATTGCTGGATAACTGATTGATAGAAACCTCAATTTAATTTGTACTCAAACTTGACATAGGACCACGCATGTGCGGGAAAGACTGGGCGAATCCATCACTGTCACTAACGGCAATGGGATCACCCCCGCATGTGCGGGAAAGACGTTAGCCTTCTGCTGCTGGCAGGCTGCCAGCCAGGATCACCCCCGCATGTGCGGGAAAGACGGGATTGAAATGGATTTCGCCGGTCAGGTAATAGGATCACCCCCGCATGTGCGGGAAAGACAAACTTATGGCAAGATCAGAGGCTTATAGCTTAGGATCACCCCCGCATGTGCGGGAAAGACTTTATTCGCCGATTGTGAGTAAGAAACCGGTTGGGATCACCCCCGCATGTGCGGGAAAGACGAGAATCCATCCTGGCAATTATCAATGGAAGGAGGATCACCCCTGCATGTGCGGGAAAGACAAAATCAAGGTATTCCTGCATCTTGTTGTCCCGGAATCACCCCCGCATGTGCGGGAAAGACGGGACGACAACGAAGCGGCCGTCTGCCCGGACGGGATCACCCCCGCATGTGCGGGAAAGACCAAATCAACAATGATTTGGGACCGAACCCAACGGGATCACCCCCGCATGTGCGGGAAAGACTTTTCGTTGCGGACGCCTTTGCCATCCAGCGGGGGATCACCCCCGCATGTGCGGGAAAGACTGGCACTTCGCCACGCCAATGTAGTTCGTCTTGGGATCACCCCCGCATGTGCGGGAAAGACACCGATGTGGACCACTCAATGTAATGGTATACAGGATCACCCCCGCATGTGCGGGAAAGACAGCCTTTTTTGCTATCGGCCGATAACGATGTGGGGATCACCCCCGCATGTGCGGGAAAGACACATCATCTGTGTGGTGGATAATCTTCCTGTAGGGATCACCCCCGCATGTGCGGGAAAGACTTGCCGTTCACCGCGCCCGGGTCCGGATTGCCAGGATCACCCCCGCATGTGCGGGAAAGACAGCCGCGGGCATGGATAGGTTGGCAGCGGGCGGGGATCACCCCCGCATGTGCGGGAAAGACAATGATAGATGCGGAGTACAGAATCGCAGAACAGGATCACCCCCGCATGTGCGGGAAAGACAGGGGCGGGACCATCAGCAACAAGGCCTTGCAGGGATCCCCCCCGCATGTGCGGGAAAGACACGTAATGGAATCGCTGGCACAGATGGCGGGCGGGATCACCCCCGCATGTGCGGGAAAGACAGATTTAATCTTTGTTTAGTAGCTTCATACACAGGATCACCCCCGCATGTGCGGGAAAGACAAACAGCTGGAAGGAGACGGCTATGGTACACAGTAGGATCACCCCCGCATGTGCGGGAAAGACATCAATATAGATATGTGCCAGGTCTGACAGCCAGGATCACCCCCGCATGTGCGGGAAAGACTATATATTACCGAAATTGGCCCCGGACACCCTGGGATCACCCCCGCATGTGCGGGAAAGACGCCTATTATCAATGCCTGGCAATTCATCTAATAGGATCACCCCCGCATGTGCGGGAAAGACTAAATCTAATCTTCGATGAATTCGATAAGGTTAGGATCACCCCCGCATGTGCGGGAAAGACCGCTGCATGGCTCTTTTTCTTTTCCTTGCGCCAGGATCACCCCCGCATGTGCGGGAAAGACATCGTCAGCGGAAATGCCAAGTTCTTTTCGCCGGGATCACCCCCGCATGTGCGGGAAAGACTTTGCCCGGATGCCTTCGACGTCCAGGCCGAAGGGATCACCCCCGCATGTGCGGGAAAGACTGATACAGCCGTATCCATTGGGATTACGCATAAGGATCACCCCCGCATGTGCGGGAAAGACTATTCAATGTTTCCCACATAAGGGATGACCTGGGGATCACCCCCGCATGTGCGGGAAAGACACATACAGACATATACAAGATAGTTGGCTACGAGGATCACCCCCGCATGTGCGGGAAAGACTACATAAAAGCGGACGCCCAGCAAACGGCATGGGGATCACCCCCGCATGTGCGGGAAAGACCCATACCGCGTTCATCCGCGATAGGTCTGGCAAGGATCACCCCCGCATGTGCGGGAAAGACCGACTGTATTTCTTCTGCTGTTAATCTTGGAAGGGATCACCCCCGCATGTGCGGGAAAGACCGTCTTCTTTGATACTGTCATATAACAATTTCAGGATCACCCCCGCATGTGCGGGAAAGACAAATATCGGAAAGTAGCTCAACCATGCCGTTTAGGATCACCCCCGCATGTGCGGGAAAGACTGCTTTCCAGGCGGAAGCTCAAAGAAGTAATTGGGATCACCCCCGCATGTGCGGGAAAGACTGACCTATTGGCAGCGTCTCGACAAGCCTGGGAGGATCACCCCCGCATGTGCGGGAAAGACGCAGTGTACTGGTGGCTTGTGCTAGTCGCTGCAGGATCACCCCCGCATGTGCGGGAAAGACCCGACCTTTTTCTTCACCCGGCCAACAAGATCGAGGATCACCCCCGCATGTGCGGGAAAGACATGAAATCGCCCCACCTAATGAAGCCAGGAAAAGGATCACCCCCGCATGTGCGGGAAAGACAGTAATGGATCCCTTTATTTTCGCCCTTTTACGCCTGCCGACATTCAAAATTTATTTAATTTCTTTGCTAAACATTTGACGAGTTCGGCATCTCCTAATGCTCGATGAGGTACTTTTTCATGGATTCCGTAGCTTTGTAAGGAAGTTTCCAACTTATAATCATTTTGAAAAAGCTGCTCTTTTTTTACAACACGCAAGAGGTCATATGTTCTGTTCTTCAGATATCCCAATCCATATTTTTTAAAAGCCTGTCTTAGAAATTCAATGTCAAAACTGATATGATAGCCGACGAGGTCATCTTCTCCAATAAATTCCCGAAAAGCCGTTAATACTTTCTTTTCTTCTTGTCCTTCTTTCTGTAACAGTGCCGCTGTAATCCCAGTAAGTTTGGTAATACTTGAGGGAACTGCATCACCAGCGATAAGCGCCGTGAAATGAGTTTCTTTATCATCTTCACAGCGAATAGCCCCAATTTCTAAAATACGGTTCCTTTTGGCATCTTTTCCATCAGTCTCAATGTCAATGACGACATATCGTATGGGTTTTCCTTTCTTCTTGGCCGATCCTGCGATATGAGCACGATGCAATTTCGCGGCTGTGCTGAATCCCTTCGGCAAATCACTGACCGCTGACGGCTCTTTAGGAATAAAAATCAAGGGCAACCCATCGTAATCAATGACGGAGCGGGAAGCATTTTCGGTCAAAAAATCATACCCCAACTCGTTTCTCGCAGCAAAGCACATGCTGGCCTCACCAGCTCCCATAGTTTCCTGCACGCGCTTCCATAAATACTCGCGAATACGGCTATTGAAGTTTCCCACATAGACTCCCGTAGCAATTTCCTGCATCCATCGAGTGAGGTCTCCCCGTAAGGATTGCGGTACGTTTCTAAGTATAATGACTGTCATGGGCATGATTTTACCTCACTATAATTCACCCCATAGGGGACCAGTTTCTCCTTATCATCCCATAAGCTGAGCGGTTCTGCTTCAATTTGTGCTTCCTCCGGAATTTCGAGAAGCATTTGCAAGTCTTTGACCATGCGCTTTAAAATTTTTCCATCGACAAAGGCGTCTCGTGTCCGCAATCGAGCCAGCTGACCGATATCTTGCCCTTCTTCGGCCTCTGCGGCTACGGCAAAAGCAATCGGCATTGTGATTTCTGCTTTATAGAGGTCGGCCACATCGTAAACAAAGGAGCGATCATGGCCTGTATGCACGAATCCAAGTCCCGGAGAAAGTCCGAGGGCGGCTACTACACTATGTACCAATCCATAAAGAGCGACATGGGCCGCAGAAAGTGCCTGATTAACGGGATCGCCGCCGGCAAAATCGTCAGGATTATACACACGTTTTTTCCAGGGTACATTATATTTTTTGGATAGCTCACGATACTTGCGTCGCACACGAGCGCCCTCATGGGAACGAAGCTGCTGCATAGTTAACTTTGATACATCTTCCGTCGGAAAACGCATCTGATACATTTTTCGTGCAACCCGCAAGCGACTTCGCTCATTTGTAACAAGCTCCGCCTGCTTCACCAGAAAGCGCGTCGACCTAGCAAGCGCCCTGCCGCTGGCATAATACCGAACTCCCTGCTCTCCTACCCATACCAGTGCCGTACCTGTATCACCCAAAAGCTCTACAGCTCGGTGACTGATATCAGTCCCAGGACCTAAGAGCAATACACCTATCATGGCCGCTGGTATGCGGACAACGCCCTTTGCCTCTGCAACAGTTACAGCACTATCGACTCGATTTATTTTAGCGTGCTCGATATAAATAAAAGTAGCCCTGTCTTCTACTCGAGGCAATTCGGAACTTTCAGATTTTCCTGCAATAATCGGTTCTGCCACATTACACCTCCAGTGGAATGACTGTCATCATGCCAAACCCGTATGCTTTTTTCTTTCCCATTCCTTCTGTAAGTAAAGTACGAAACAGGTCAGCATCCTGAATGGTCAATAGCCCCTCATAAGCAACGCGGCTAAGGCGAATATGTTCTTTTCCCTTTCGCCATAGCGCAAAATTCCGTTCTTTTATGCCATACTCGCCATCGTGCAGCAAAAAGCCATGTGGCTCTGACCGCTTCTTTAAATAATCCATTTGATGTGCTACCGTAACATGCGGCATGATACGCCCCCGCTTTCCGCTCCTATCTAAAACGGCGACAACAGGGTTCAAAACAATACGAAAACGGCACTTCATTCCCTTTTTTAATTTAGACAAAAATGGATCATAATTTTTCGTTTCAGCACTTCCGTCTACTCCATAACAGCAAAGTGAGGATAAGTCTGGCGCTTCCCGACTTACGATGAGAAGATAAATCTTTCCGCCGAGATGGTCGATACGCCAAAGTTTACGTGTGCGTTCGCCCTCTGCAAATTCCTCAGGAAAACTCCGTTCTACCCAGTCATGATAGGCACCGAGATGTGTTAGATTGCGGATTTTCTGACGGTTATCTGTATCCAGTTGAACTCTGGAAAGATACATTTCAAACACCTCCCAAGGCATCAAAAGCATTGTGCTCCCGATGATTCTCTTCTATCCCAACTTCGCAAACCGTTTCCTGCTCCATCCTTGCCAGATAATGGCGTCCTGATGCCGTTAAAGAAAGGACATGGTCCCGACGGGGCTTGGATACGCTTCTCCTAACGGAAGTTTCAGTAAAAATAGAAAGCCGCTTGTTACCGACACCCTTTCTCTGTTCTTGTCTTTTGTACCAATCTGCTGCCTGCCAAGGAAAACTGCAAAGTACCGAAAGAGGATTCCCTTCGACGACATCAAGCAGGAAATCCATTGGAAGCGGAAGGGCCCGACGCCCCATATAAGGTTGGAAGTACGGTGAACGAAGAGCTTTAACAATTTTATCCATGTCACTTGATTCCGATACGCCTAAAGCTACAATAAAAACGGCATCTTGAAGATAATACCGTGTCGTTACATAGGTCCGATAAGAAACAATACCCCCATTTTTCACTTCAGGCTTGTGAGCCGTATGATAATCTTTCAGCATACTTCCCGGCTGATCCACACGAACAGCAAAGCAGAATCGGTTCAAGTCTGCAATTCGTTCATCATCCCGCCGCCATCCCAAAGAAGCCGCAAGGAGCCCTAATACAGCACTTTTCGATGGATGAAAATCGGTATGCCGTGTTTCAAAATGTGAATCAGTCCCCCAGGATTGCAGGGGGCCTGAAAATTTTAGTAAAATAGTCTTCATTTTCTACTCCTGCTATTAAAGAAGTACAACGAGCTGATTAGAAAAATCGTCTAAAAGTTCCGTCATTCCCTTTTCTTTGTTACCTGTAAAAACAGCTTCCCCTTCCGACGGATACCATGTATCATCGGCTAAAAGGCAGAAACTAGCCACTGGCTTATGGACGAATTTATCAGCTCTCTTCTCTTCCGAAAAAAGGCGACGAACCGATTCTTCTGTATAACCATTTTTGGCTTTCACAGCATTTTCATACGCTCCTATAAAACTAATGGGACGATCATCCCGAAGTATGACAAGGAGAGCCTGCGGAAGGGTCTGATTCGCATAGCTATTGCACTTACCAGACGGCATCGATTTAGTAAATGCTTCAATATAAAGCCGCAGTGCCCGGGCTGTCAATTCTTTATCATCCTTCATTTGGCGGAGAAATTCATGTACAGCAACATTCGCATAGCGATAGAGAGTTGACGAATTAAATTCATTGGTCTCAATCATAGCTGCCCCGGCATTATCATCTGAAGCTAAGTCGTCTTTAGCAATAAAATAGTCATATTCTGTCTGCACTTCATGAGTCGAAATGGCGTGTGCAACCTGCGAAGATGCATCCTCATTTTTCGTCGGGTCATCTGCCAGCATACGCCCAAAAAGAGCGATGTCGATTTCTGGATTTGCTTTGAGCAATTTTGAAAGTTTCGCTTTATCTTTTTCTCCAGAAATAGCAGCATCTGCCAAGGCATCTGCTTGCTGTGCCCCCAGGAAAAACAATGCAGAAAGTTTTCCATCTTTCAATTTCAGTCCAGCTGCTTTTAAAACATCTTCAGCTTTCTTTTTAGCTACTTCTTCGGTAAGCGAGGCGTCTTTTTCCAACATTTTGGCTACGACATAATCCAATACTTTCAACGTACGCACGCCGACTTGGAATCCACTCCCAAAATCACGGAAATAATCGCGCATGGCCTTTTTCCAAGCTTGTGAACTAACCCTGGCACGTGTCACACCACCGAAACGTGCCGTTTTAGGACTTCCCGTATCATCACGATTGACATTTGAAGGCGGTAAAATCTGAATAGCGTGAATATCTAAAAATAAACGATTGTTTTTCATCGATTTATCCTCCTTATTCTTCTGACATTTTTATTTATCTTCTTTTTTCTTTTCAATCCGATAATAGGCTTCTGCCCAACGCAGGCAAACTCTATCCTTTTCCCCCATCTGGTACCAATAAAGATCATTGGCCAAGGCGGCAAAATCAACAGGCAACGCCCTTTTTGCTTTAGCAAGTTTTACAAGCTGTCGAAGCTGATAAAGAAAATTAGCGAACGATGTCGCTGAAAGGACCGATACAAATCTTCTATCCATAGCTTCCCGACTGGCATCTGTTCGGAGTTTCCGTAAGGCCTCTCCAATATTTTTCACAGTGTCATTGACTTCTTTACCACGTCGGCCTTGTTTCTGAATTGCATAGAGTTGAAGCGCTCCATAGATAGCTTGTTCCTCTTTTGTTTCCACCCCATTTCGAGATAAGAATTCTTCCGGCATATTCTCCAATAAAATTCTGCAAACAGCTGGTGCCTCACCGAGCGGTTTACCAAGGCTATGGCGAAGTGTCGCAAGGGCCGCTTTTCCACTTGCCAGTTCTTCTTGTGCTTTCAGTTTACCCAAAATTTTTTGGGTCACCTGATATACACTTTCTTCCTTTCCTTTCAATGAATTCCCTCCTTTTTGTTTTCCTGAATTGTTATTAAAAATTATTTTTTATTGTCTGTTTCTAGCGGAATTCTTTGATTCAACTGAAATTTAAACCATTGATAAGCGGTCACACTATTTTCTTTTCCTATATAATCTCGTGCCGATAAATGATTTATGATATGTTCCGCGGCTGCCAAAACAATATAGCGAAGTTCTCTTTTCCATGCATAAACTTTGGTATCTTTACTATCTTGCGGCTGTATATGTTGTAACCAGTTGCGAAACGGACCATCAACCGCTTCATAAAGTACGGCCCGTTGATATTCCACAAAATCGGACAATTCAATCCCCCGGATTTTTGCTACTTTTTTCAAGAATGGACGATAAACCTGTTCAATAATAGCTTTCGTATCTTCTGCTGTATCTCTTACACGGATACTCCATCCATCCTCATCCGTATCTGTAAGAACCATTTCATGTAATGAAAGCACATCTGTCACCTCATCTACAGGCATCCATGAAGTAGCATTTCCATCAGATAGCATACTGACAGCATGCAATTTTACCATACGATTGTCCAGAAAAGATGCAATCGTATGATAGTAGTCAATAATACCAGGATTCTTTGTTTCTGTATTAGTTTTATCAGTAATCAGTAACCCAAAAGAACGCCATAAGGATTGCTCAGGACGGTGTACTCGCGGTGTAAACTGATTTTTATGATTGCCCGTTTTATTAAATGACCAAAGAGTCATGGGTTCAATAAAAGCATTTTCATGTTCTATTTCCGTCAACTTAATAGCCCCAATAGAAACATCTTTTTTTGCCGTCCAATCGGTTGGAATATAGATGGCCCTGCTCCATACCGTATAAAGGGAAGCTAAATTGTTCTGCGGGGTGCCCTGCAAAATCTCATCCAGACGCACTGAGGGGCAATATTCCCAACAAGGAGTCTGCAGAGCCAAGGTATATCGTTCATCCCCCACATGGTGTAACATGGTATTCATCCAAAGAGTTTCAAAAATATCGTCACCTTCCATATAAATACCGCCTATATCATAAAGCCATCCTTTAGAGTTCGTCACTTTTTCATCAGATGGAAATTTGCCCTTATCCGATGTTCCAACATAACCTTGCATCGTGATAAGCCAACGAGTAAGCTCAGCTTCTGACATACGACTTTTATTATTTCCAACAACAGGCGTAAAAATAGCTTCTTTGTTGTTGCTTTCGGAAATCAAACGGTTGATCTGCTTACCAGCAAAACTTTTTGCATTTAACGCTGTAGTCCCTTTTCCTTCAGGCAATCGTTTTTTTAAATCCTGCTTCGTCACCTGAAAAAAGGGATAAGTATCATCTAACAAATAGAAACGATCTCGCCAAGCTTCTAAATATTGACAGACGACCTCTGGAAAACGATGCTGCTCCCATATAGTCTTCCATGTTTCATCAAGCGCATCCATATAGTCGTCAGCATCTACCTCATCTACGGGTTCCTTTAAAATGAGCCGTGCCCCTTTTGTTTCATCCAGCATCAAGTAGTCATATGGCTCGCCCTCCGCATCTACCCTCGTGAATATCGTTACAAGGACGGCTAACAGTACACGCAAAACAGCAAAGTCTTGTGTTTCCATCTCGCCAGCTAAGGCATAGTACTCTTGTGCCTGTGAAAAGAGTGTAAGAAGGGATACTTCCTCTACTTTCCCTGTGTCTTTGCGCAAGACGGGAATCCATGCTTCATCTAAAAGATTATATCTTCCCATGTCTACCTCCTGTCAAATTTTCTTCTTATTATTCTGAAACACCTGAAGTCCTATGTCATAATTATACATCAATATCACATCACCTAGGTAAAATCTTCCAGTTTTTCTATCATCGACTGGCTCAAAAAGAATTCCCAGGCTTCCTTTCAGCCACGGTTGCTGCTGCCAGGAATACAAATTTTCCCGATTGTACTCTTCCAGCCATTCAATCGTCTTTTGTATATTGCCAAAAGCAAATCGGGCAATCGACGAAGATAATTTCAAGGTCTGCTTGGCAATTTCTTTAGCTACTTTATAATTCTCCACTTGACCAGAAATATCCTCTTTTTTACCAAAATATCCATAGCCCGTACCATATTTCATCAACATAATGACTTCGATGCTTTCCTCCGCATCGCGGACCTGGGCAAAAGCATTTTCTTCACTATCAAACGTTATTGACGTATCCAGCCAGCCAATCAGGTTATATTTATCCGGTTTTATTTTTAAATGCGGCTTTCGTAAAAGAAATTGATTCTGCGCTGTATTTGTTTTCTTCATTATGTTTATTGCATGCTTCTTTTTAGCACTTTTATAAGTTTCTTTTACCCCCTCGTCCCAATGAATTTCCGTATCATCATAAACACTTTGTACCAAGGGCGATATATCTCGTGGCAAAAAAATTTCTTTAGGTAGTAATTTTTGTGTCCGTGCCAACAGATAATCCCCGTAAATTGCTGAAGCTCCCTCTTCAAATGACAAAGTATCACTTTGTCCCATCACATAAAGAATAGGTATGGAAAGCCCTTCTGGACGGGTAATTTGATGGCGATGAAGACGGCCGACGCGTTGTAGGAGTAAATCCATAGGGCAGAGGTCCGTAATAAGGATATCGAAGTCGATATCGAGGGACTGTTCCAAAACCTGCGTACCAATGACAATGGCACGCCGTGGCCGCTTCGCATCTTTACCAATATTATCCATCAGGACTTTTTCTTTGGTAACCCGGTCTGTATCAATAAACTTCGCATGCAGCAAGCTGACATCCCTGCCAAAGACTTTCACCAGTCTTTCAAAAAGCCCCTGTGCCCTTCCTACTGTATTGACAATAATACCCGCTACGCCGCCATTAGCCAGCAAGGTTTCCAGCATTTCTTCAAGATGATTCTCTTCCAACCTCCGAACGACGACGCATTTATCTTCTTCTTTTGTGAAATCTCGTCTTTGCCGGACAGTACCGCCATCGGTATAGGTCAACAGCGGATAGGCTTCTGATTGAAAAATAGATGCATATTTTTTCTTATCTCTTGTCCGTATCCCCTTTCCCTGTCCTAAAAGATAATCCTGAATCAGTTTTTCCCGTATACCCTTAGGAAGCGTCGCAGACAAAAGCACCACAGGGATGCCATAGGCACCCATCCACTCCACAGCTCGCGAAAGGAACACGTCCATATAGGCATCATACGCATGGACTTCATCAATGATCACGACTTTTTTTGAAAAGCCCAAATGGCGCAATGCTAAGTGTTTTTGTTTCAAAGCAGACAAGAGAAAATGATCGGCCGTCCCGACTACAGCATCGCTTAAAATCGCCGTTTTCTTACCGGCAAACCATTGCGAAGTAAGGACTCCGGACTCCCGCTCTTCATCTACATGCACGCCATCTACGAGTTCCTCCTGTAATTCATTCAATGCAGCCTTCCCATGCATGAGTTTCATGATTCCGAATTTATCGTATGCTCCTGCGAACTTATCGAACCAATCCTCGATACGCGGAAAGATACCATTAGATGTCGCCTGTGTCGGCAAACCAAAGAAAATACCATCCAGTTGTTTCTCTGCCATCAATTCTTCTGCTGCCGTCAATGCAGCCTCTGTTTTACCACAACCCATAGGTGCTTCCAAAATAAAAATACCCGGATTCGCTGTATCAGCAATCGTATCGAAGACTTTCTGTTGAAACGGGCGCGGTGGAAAATCAAAACGTTCCCTATAGTATTCCCCTACATCAGGTATACTCATCACTTCGGTCGCCTCAACGGGATTTTTCTCTCTCCATGTCATCATGCCATGTTGCAACCGCTTTTCTATCGCTCTCGGCTCATTTTCTTCCAGCGGGATTAAGGGAAAATACGCTTCGTTACTGGCAATCCAGTCGGCCATGATGACAAGCCCCGAAAGGAGGACCTGCCCGGTTTCGCTTATCTCCGGCAATGAATCTGCCGTCGGATTCCCTTCGGTATCAATAAAGCCGGTCTTTTCCAAGCTCCCCTCCAGGAGTTTCTTCTGCATTGCTAACCACAATCTTTGACAAGGGCCTTTTGTTTCATCCTGAAAGCAATACCGAAGGTAACGTTTCATCTTAGTTACGATCTCTTCTTTATCTACAGGCTTACCGTGATGTGCCCCTATGACAGAAGCGATATCTTGTTGCACACCGAAATATTGCAACAGATATTCGCCCGTCACAGTATGATGTGAACGTTTTCTTGCAGCCATGTCCAAGTTCAATGACGAAATGCCTGTGAGTCCGGCCTGTTCCAAGCGATTCAGAAGTGCTATATCCAAATCTGGTGAATTTTGATAACCCTTTTGAGTCTGAAAAACGGGGGTACATTTACCAAGGTCATGGATACCTGCCAAAAAACACGCCAGTCGCTGTGCTGTATCCGCTACTTCCTCACCGGTATCTGACAATGCATGGATAATGATTTCCTTTTGCCCCTCACTCACCCAATGGTGCCATAAGAAATCCATGACTCCCATTGTATCTTTTAAATGAAGGGTAAGAGGCAGCCAAAAAAATTGTCCATTCTGTTCTTTCTTTTTTGCCCAAAGGAAAGACATGCATGTATCTGTTTGACTCATAGTACGCTCCCTTCTGAATGCCAACTGAACCAACTCCGTTGGGAACTATTTCCATTTCCAATGCTCATTCCGTATCAACTAAATTAGAACCGCCTTCATGGCCATTTTCGTTCCGTAGTATATTAAATTTTTTTCTTAAGGTACCACAAAAGAATTCCTACATATTCTCGATACGTCCCATCCTCCTTTAAAGAATAGTAACGATAAATTTTTTGCCAATACTTTTTAGGTACGGTTTTGTTCTTAAAATGATTAGAAATTCCTTTTTTCAATGCATGGAGCTGCTTGCGCCGATTTTGAACAAGGTATTTATCGTTTAGATTTAAAATAGCATCCAATTCATCTTGTCCACCCGGCTTACTAGTCGTAATAATCCCATTACTTGTATAAGAAATGGTCAACATGTCACCTGCATTCAATGGACTAATATGTATCTCACGATCTCCTTTGCAGGTATCACAAGTATGATGCTCAACTCCCCTGCCTTCACCTCCATGACATACGGCCAATAAATTATGATAATCTAGTTCATTATCTGAATTACGAGCATGGAAATGTTCAATTTTCATGCTCTGTCCGTTGGGCTTGATAGATTGCATACAATAAGCACAGATGCCCCCTTGTTCTCGCCACAAAGATTCTCGTAAAATCTGCTTTACTTCAGTTGGCATATCATCGAAATGTGCATTTTCCTGCTGGCTATAAGTCAAAAAGGTATTAGGAATATCGCCTTTCTTTATATAAATCATCGTACCACCTCATAATATTTCTAAGTCATACGACATTTGAGCATCCAATACATCTTGATCATGATTCCCTAATTTTTCTCTCAATTCCTGCAATTTATTTTTAGCTTCATCTAATTTTCCGGCATCAATATCATCATTAAATCCTTCTATCAATTTTATGACTTCCGTTGGACGTACTTCAGTCCCCATTACTTCATAAATGATATCATTTACATTACGACCGTAACTTTTGACATTTGGTACATCTGCTCGGTCTTCTCGCAAAATGCGAATACTTTGACTATCGATATTGGCCAAGACACTCGGTGCATGGGTGGTAAGGATAAATTGTAGATGCGGGAAGGTTCTCATCAAATCACTGACAATGTTTTTCTGCCACGCCGGATGAAGATGCATGTCAATTTCATCAATCAAGACTACACCTGGGGTTTGCTGTACGCAATCATTTAGCATTTGAGGATTGAGTACAGCTGTACGATAGGCAATATCCGCTACCATCGTCAAAATTGTGCGGATTCCATCACTTAATTGATGAAGGGGTAAATCCTCAACAGAACCATCTTTTCGCTTAATGGAAATTTCCAACTCTTCATATTTGACGCTATAGCGGACTTTTACCGCATCAGCTCGTTCATCCATGCCGGCATAGCAAATTGCCATGGCATGCTCTACCGCTTGCAATTCAGGTATACGGCATTCTTCCTGTAACTGCTGATAAGTCATCTTCTCAAACCAATCCAGCATCATCTGTACATTCGAAGCCGCATCTAAGCAGTCTTTATAGCCGTGAATTCTTGAAGCCCCGCCAGAACGACGTTTCATCCCCTGTACCCTTCTAGTCTGTTTCCGGGCCCACAGCCTCCCTGTACCATAATAAGCAATCAACGGAAGGACTGTATCAATTTTTCCGTCCCGTATGTTTTTTTGAAGATGGGCAGCATAATTCATCATGGCTTTGGCATTACGGTTAGTGGTCCGTCCGCCATCCCCGTTGAGTTCACGGGACCATTTTAGTAAAGAACCATCTTCCGTCATTAACTTGCCTTTTACAGATACCGGATACTGCCGTTCCCTCGTCACGCTGCTGCCTTGTTCATACATAGCGTAGCGAACATCTTCGGGATGAAGCGAATTGGTAGAGATGCCATCTAACCCAGCTAAAAAACTTCCCAAGGCAATGGCAGCTGCATCTAAGACAGAACTTTTACCAGAACCATTAACACCGATTAGCACAGTACATCTTTCTTCAAATGTAACTGTAAATTTCACAAATCCCCGAAAATTTTCTAAAATCAATTCTTTTAGCCACATAGGTTACACCACACTTTACATGAACAAATTCCATTTTGTAAATATATCATGATTATAACACACAGCATCATTAGCGAAAAGTCTACGCTGGAAACAGGAAATTCCCTTCTGCGACAAGACATAAAATTGCAAAAAAAAAGTACCTACATCAGGTAAGCACCTTATACCGAATACCAAATAATAGAATCGACATCCTCTTCCTTAACAAAAGAATCAATATTGTTGTCATCCTCCACATGATAATCATACTTCCCATCATTTCTACGGTAAACATCTAAAACAGTGACCGCTTGCCCATTCTTTAACCTAATTACATCAAGTTCTTGTACTTTCATAAAACCACCTACATCTAATCCTTTTTCATAAATACTTGTAAATCTCGAAGCGTTTTCCCCATTATCAAGTCATCAACAAGTTATTACCCTTGCAGTGCTTAGATTCATTTCACTCTTTATCTAAAGTCAGCCGGAAAAGATGTAGCCCGATAATACGGAACTTGAGGTTAATTTTATTGAATTGATTCATTGACTTGCTCCTTTTCGAGCATGAAAAAACCGTCTAATGTGAGATGGTTTTATGTTGCTTATTCTTTTAATTCAGCTAACGCTGGATTTTCTTCGGCAAAGATACGTCTTTGTTCCGCCGTTAATTGCTGCGGATAATCCCGGAAAAAGTTAAACTCATGGATGCAATCAAAACTAAAGATAAATTCTCCAATAGAGTCAACATCCTTCCACCAGACCTTATCCGATGGATTGTTTTTGTACCAAGGATACGGGTACTGATATGAACCACTTTTACTTTTCATATCCCCACTCTCCTTTCTTTTATGCACCTTCTTCGGTGTTTATATACCCTAAGATTTCACTAAAATGATTTCACTTTTGAAAGAGTCAACGTCTATCGCAATGAAGCTTTTAGAGGTAAGCATACCACTAAAAAGTTTTTCTGTATCTTTACAGCAAAACCTTTTTTCAAGATTGTAATCACGGTTTTGCCCCTGGGTCCATTTACAAATGGCTTCCAGTTGCTATAAAGAACTCGTTGTCAAGTTCTAATTGTTTGAGATACTGGGCCGCCTCTCCGGTCTCATTGATAAGTTTTATTTTTTTAGAGGAAACGCCATCAAGATCCGCAATGTTTTTGATATTATGCATCCTTGAAAATTCGTACTGGCTATTCCCGCCCCTAAAGTCTCGTACATCAAAGCCGCACTTATTGCCAATATAGGCTAGGACCAGTGACGAACAGGAGCCTTTTGTTTCATCTTCTCCTGCTATTTTAGCAATTATTTCAGATTCCTTCAACTCATGAGCATTGAAACCTGGCTCAGTGCATCCAGAGAAAGATTGGAATCACCCCCGCTCGTGCAGGAAAGACAAATAATAGGAGGGATGACCATGAAGTTAGTCGGGATCACCCCCGCTCGTGCGGGAAAGACGGATCCGGATTACCATTAGGCGCATGGCCAGGGGGATCACCCCCGCTCGTGCGGGAAAGACACAAAAAACTCGTTGCAGACAGCCAGCGTCTCAGGATCACCCCCGCTCGTGCGGGAAAGACTTAGCCATATCAGAGCCAGAGAGTTGTACATAGGGATCACCCCCGCTCGTGCGGGAAAGACACGATCCGACAAACCTGAAGTACACCGCGTCCAGGATCACCCCCGCTCGTGCGGGAAAGACCGATTTTTCTTCCTGGTAGTTGCTATCATCGTAGGATCACCCCCGCTCGTGCGGGAAAGACCTGATCCATTGAGCATCACATGATTCACTGCTGGGATCACCCCCGCTCGTGCGGGAAAGACGCCCCTGGAAGATTTCAATCTCCGGATTCGTATGGATCACCCCCGCTCGTGCGGGAAAGACACGTCCATACGATGGATTTGACGCTTGAATATAGGATCACCCCCGCTCGTGCGGGAAAGACCTACCGACGATGCGGTTAATGCTGTATTTCTCAGGATCACCCCCGCTCGTGCGGGAAAGACGTCCTCCACTATACTGAGTGGGCATATCCAGCAGGATCACCCCCGCTCGTGCGGGAAAGACAAGTTCTCGGCGGTAGTAGCCATAATTCTAACGGGATCACCCCCGCTCGTGCGGGAAAGACATGCCAATAGTGCTGTTGCTAAGTTAACGGGCGGGATCACCCCCGCTCGTGCGGGAAAGACAGAAGCCCCGCCTGTCATTTCATTTTACAATGGGGATCACCCCCGCTCGTGCGGGAAAGACGGTAAGAGCAGGAAGTCCGTCCGCTTTAGCCTGGGATCACCCCCGCTCGTGCGGGAAAGACTATCTCGGCTATTTCCCGACCCGGAAAGAAGCAGGATCACCCCCGCTCGTGCGGGAAAGACTGCTTCCTTCTTACTGAGTGCTTCTTCACAACGGGATCACCCCCGCTCGTGCGGGAAAGACTTGTTGGCCGGGTGAAGAAAAAGGTCGGTATCAGGATCACCCCCGCTCGTGCGGGAAAGACAGTAATGGATCCCTTTATTTGCGCCATTTCGCTTTTGCCGGTATTCAAAATTTATTTAATTTCTTTTCAAAGTATCAGTACTTTACAACTTTTACGCAATCTTGGTGGCTGCTAAAGTTAGCATACACAAGGACTATATCTATTCTATCATCAAATCGGTTTTGTGAAAACTATGTGTCCTATTCTATTGTTTATTCTAGCTCCGTACTACCAATAAACCTCTCCGGCCCTGCGGGCCACCTCTCCTATGAGGAGAGGCATTTACAAGACGTCGACCAAGAGCTGCAGGATCAGGTTGGCTTCGTGGCCGGCGCAGATGGCGACTCTTGGGGCCATGAGGCCGCGGCCGGGCTTGGCGTTCCGCGTCTGGTCGCCGCAGATATAGAAATGGCTAGTGATTTTTTTTGTTTCGATGGCGTTGCTGTCGCCGTAGCCGGCCATGCCGGAAGCGGAGACGATGTATTTATCGGGACATTGCTCCAGGACGGTATGGACGAGCATGGTCTTGGCATCAGGGTTGTCGAAGGCTTCGCAAATGACCTGGTCGTCTTTTAGGATAGTCGGTACGTTGTCTTCCGTAAGGCGGACGAAGTCCGTGCGGACGTCGATGAAGGGATTGATGTCGGCAATTTGCCGGGCCAGGGCATCGGTCTTGCGCTGGCCCAGGTCGCGGACCATATAAGACTGACGGTTGAGGTTGCTGGCATCGACGGTATCGAAGTCGATGAGGTGCAGATGGCCGACGCCGGTCCGGGCCAGGTAGACGGCGGCGTTAGAGCCCAGACCGCCGAGACCGCAGATGGCGACGCGGCCGGCGCTGACTTTCTGGTGGACTTTCGGCGTATGGCGGGAACACATCATGCCTTCCAGCGCTTCTTTCGGCGGCAGCCGGTCTTTCGGGATGAAATAGATTTCATCGCCCTCTTTCAGGGCTAAGTTCTCTGTCGTGGCAAAGCCGTTGACGATGGTAATTTCCTGTCCACTACCATAGGCGGCTTTCAAGTCTTCCAGGTGAGCACAGGGACAATTCATTTTCTTTCCGTTCAATAGTAACTGCATGGTATACACCCCTCGTAGCAAAATAAAAACGCACGACGTCTGACACCTTAGGTGGTGTCCCCGTCGTGCGTCTTGTTCTTATATCTTTAGTGTAGCCGTTTTTATGGGCCCTGTCAATCTTTCTTTTCGGCCTGGGCCCCTTCCTTCAAGCGTTTGAGCTGGCGTTGTTCTTCCGGCGGAAGGGATACGCCGCAGCAGCCGCCGCTGGAATTACTGGCATAACCTTTGAAGACTTCAGAGACGATATGCTTAACTTTTTTTACCGATTCAACAACCATGAGGAGCCCTCCTTTTGCGCACATTATTTACACAGCATTCAGTATAGGATATGATACAGCGTTCGCGGCGGGTCGCCCACATGGCGACCCCTACGCTGATTTTGGGATTCCCGCATCGGCTGTAGGGGCTCCCATGTGGGGCGTCCGTCTGAATAGCGCTGTACCCAGTGTTCTTCTAACTAAAGTATAGCAAAATTATCTAATTTTGTAAACAGTATTAATGGATAATTTCTATTAATTATTTTTAAGAAAAAAAAGCAACCCCTCCGCCTTCAGCACCTCCCCTATTATGGGAGGCTTTCAACAGAGAAGTTGCTGCAAACTACAAACTTTTATCTCCCGTCCGGCCAGAGGAGGGTTACTTCTCCCTTTTCTCTGGTGGCGTTGAGGTCGATGACGCGCTGGTTCGAGGAGCCGCGGAAATAGAGACCCGGGTCTTTCAGGTCGTCGACAAAGGGGCCGTCGACGAGGACGTCACAGACATCTAAGAGAGCTTTTTTCTGCGGGTCCGCCACGATTTCGTCATAGGTGAATCCCGAATAGACCCACACGGATTTATCGGGCATGACCTGTTTGACTCTTTTGACGATCTGCGTCAAGCCATCGGTATTTTCCATAGGTTCCCCACCCAAAAGGGTCAGGCCGCCGTTCGTCGGGGCGCTGAGCCAGGACAGGAGCTGTTCCATTTCTTTATCGGTCCATTCCTGTCCGGCCTGCGGGTCCTGGTACTCCGGGTTGAAACAGTTGAAGCAGTGCCGCGAACAGCCAGTGACGAAAATCGTCGAGCGGATGCCTGGGCCATTGGCAATATCGAATTGCCGCATCTGTGCGTAATGCAAAAAACTCACCTCTTAGATATGGAGGACGCGGTTCTTGATTTCCTGCGTCCGCCCTTCGTTCCAGAAATTTTCACCCAAATAGCCACAGGTCCGGCGGATGACCGTCAGTTTGTTGCGGTCTTTATTATGGCAGCGCGGACATTCCCATTCGTTGTCGTCATTGAGGATGATTTCGCCGTCGAAACCACATTCATGGCAATAATCGAGCTTGGTATTGAATTCGCCATATGTGATGTGGTCGTAGATGTACTGGACCATGGTCAGGACAGCCGGGATATTGTGGGTCATGTTGGGAATTTCAGCATAGCTGATGCAGCCGCCTGTCGATTTGTCTTCAAAGTCCGCTTCAAAAGAGAACTTATCGAAGACGTTGATCGGTTCGCGGACGTCGACATGGTAACTGTTGGTGTAATAGCCTTTGTCGGTGACGTCGGGAATGGAGCCGAAACGGGCCTTGTCGATTTTGCAGAAGAGATTAGTCAAGTTTTCTGCCGGCGTACCATAGAGGGCAAAGCCGATGTTCGTTTCTTTCTTCCATTTCTGGATATGGGCATTCAAATCATCCATGATGCGCATAGCGAATTTCCGGCCTTCCGGCGTCGTGTGCGAGCAGTGCTTGGTCAGCATCGTCGCTTCATAGATACCGATATATCCCAAGGACAAGGTCGCATAGCCGCCGTAAATAAACTTTTCAATCGTTTCGCCGGGCTTCAGGCGGGCAATGGCACCGTACTGCCAGTGAATAGGCGATACGTCCGACGTGATGCGTTTGAGGAGGTCGACGCGCAGGAGCAGGGCTTTCTTGCAAAGTTCCAGGCGTTTGTCGAGAATCTGGAAGAATTTTTCTTCGTCGCCATCGGCGAGGATACCGATCTGTGGCAGGTTCAGGGAGACGACGCCCATGTTGAAACGGCCGTCGAATTTGTAATTGCCCTTTTCATCTTTCCAGGGGCTGAGGAAAGACCGGCAGCCCATGGGACTGAAGACGTTGCCTTCGTAGGATTCACGCATCTTCTTGGCCGAAATATAGTCGGGATACATGCGTTTCGCCGTACATTCGGCAGCCAGTTTCGTCAGATAGAAATAAGGGCTGTCTTCGTGGACGTTGTGTTCATCCAGGACGTAAATGAGTTTCGGAAAAGCTGGCGTAACGTAGACGTTGGCTTCGTTCTTGATGCCCTGGATGCGCTGACGCAGCAATTCTTCGTCGATGAGGGCCGCTTCCTTAGCGTATTCGTAATCCGGCTGGAAATACATGAATAGCGTGACGAACGGCGCCTGGCCGTTGGTCGTCATGAGGGTGTTGATCTGGTACTGGATGGTCTGGATACCGTCTTTGATTTCCTTCTTCGTCCGCTTCCAGGCGATTTCTTCGGCCTTTTCCATGTCCGGTTCGATGCCGTAGACTTCGCGCTGTTCTTCGACGACGGCTTTCATATACTTCTTGAAGGATTTACGGACATACGGCGCCAGGATACGGTCGATACCGTTGATGGACTGGCCGCCGTACTGGCCGCTAGCGACTTGGGCGATGATCTGCGTCGTCACCGTGCAGGCGACCTGGAAGGATTTCGGCGTATCGATTTTCTTGCCGTTGATGACCGTGCCGTTGGCCAGCATGTCTTCCAAGTTGATGAGGCAGCAGTTGAACATGGGCTGGATGATGTAATCCATATCGTGGAAATGGATAGCCCCGCTGTCATGGGCCTGGACGATATCGGCCGGGATGAGCTTGCGGCGGGCGATGTCCTTAGAGACTTCACCGGCAATGAGGTCGCGCTGTGTCGACACGACGTGGCCGTTCTTATTGGAGTTTTCATCGAGGACTTCCAGGTTGGTGTTGTTCAGCAGGCCGAAGACATCGTCGTCTGTCGTATTGGTCTGGCGCTTGAAGGCCTGGATGGTCTTGTAGTTTTCATAAGCCCGGGCCGTGGCCGGATTATTGTATTTCAACAGGCGGTAGTAGACCTGGTCTTCGATGGCATAAATGGTCAGGTCCTTCTGGATAGAAGCCGCATACGCTTCGATTTCGCCGGCAATCTTGGCAGCCTGCCCTTCTTCATAAATACCGCTGCTGCTGTTCATGGCCTTTTCAATGGCGTTCGTGATCTTGTCGCGATTGAAGGGCACCCGTTCTCCGTTGCGCTTGATTACTTCTAACATATGTCTACCTCCACAGTATATAGTATACAAGATGTACCTTTTTCCGTGTCCCCCACAAGATATACGATGCAGGGACCGTTTTTCACATGCCCTATGATACTATATATAGTAGCAACTGTCAACGTGTATATACTCCATCGTGTTGTGGACAAGTTAAGGCTAATTTTTATCAAAATGGCTGGCAAGCCTTGAAAGGACCACAAAAGAGCTGCGCCTTTTTAGGCACAGCCCTTGTGTATAACTGGCAAAAATTTTCTTTTACTCCAAATTCAGGAGGTCGCGCACGACGGCACCGGCCAGAATCATGCCGGCTGTCGACGGGACGAAGGAAATGCTGCCCGGACTGGAGCGCACTTCATCGCTGTCCGAGAACGGCTTATGCGGGACTTCCGTCGAATAAGCCACTTTGATGCGGCGGATCCGGCGCTTCTTCAATTCCCGGCGCATGATCTTGGCCAGGGGATCGACACTGGTCTTTTCGATGTAGTCGAGCTGGAAGTATTCCGGATGGAGCTTGTTGCCGGCCCCCATGGATGAGACGACCGGGATGCCGCTGTGATAGGCTTCGTCGATGATGGCGATCTTGGCGCTCATCGTATCGACGGCGTCGACGACATAGTCGGCACCGGAATTGGCGATGAAGCCCTTATGGCTGTCGGGCAGATAGAAGGTCGCATGGGTCTCGACGTCGATGTCGGGATTGATGGACAAGAGGCGTTCCTTCATGACTTCGACTTTCGGCCGGCCAATGGTCTGGACCGTCGCGCCGAGCTGACGGTTGACGTTGGACGGGTCGAAGACGTCGGCATCGACCAAGATGAGATGGCCCACGCCAGCCCGCCCCAAGGCTTCGACGACAGCCGAACCGACGCCGCCGACGCCAAAGATGAGTACTTTTTTCGTATCTAATTCGTCCACCTTATCCTGGCCGATGAGGCGGGCTGTCCGTTGCGTATACTCTTTCTTCATCGTTAGCGCTCCGGAATGATTTCCAGCCAGTAGCCGTCAGGGTCGACGATGAAATAGATGCCCATAGCCGGATTCTGATAGACGACACAGCCCATATCCTTATGTTTGGCCAGGGCTGCCTTCATATCCTTGACGGCAAAGGCCGTATGGAATTCGTTTTCCCCCAGGTTATACGGTTCCTTGCGGTCTTTGAGCCAGGTCAGTTCCAACTGGAAATCGGACACGCCGTCTCCGAGATAGACGATGGTGAAATCGGGATTTTCAATGCGGCTGACTTCGGTCAGGCCCAAGGCTTCTTTGTAGAAGTCCATGCTGCGCTGGAGATCCAGCACGTTGAAATTAGTGTGTTTAAAAGTGAATTGCATAGTACTTACCCCCTTTTTATTGGTTTGCTTCCTGCCAGCCTTTCGATACGTCGACCCATTCCCTGGCATGGGAATAAGTTTCCAGTTCGGGCAGTGTCAGTTCGATGGCACTGTTGGCCGTACCACAGGCAGGAAAGACGGTCTGGAAGCGTTTAAGCGATTCATCGAGGAAGACTTCGACGTCGTCATTGACGGCAAAAGGACAGACACCGCCGACGGGATGGCCGATGAGCCGTTCTACGTCGCTTGCCTTGATCATCGTCGCCTTCTTGTGGAACCGTTCTTTGAACTTATGGTTATCTACGCGGGCATCGCCGGCAAAGAGGACCAAAATCGGATGGTCGCCGACGAGGAAAGACATGGACTTGGCAATGCGCCGGCCTTCCGTATGAAGGGCGGCTGCCGCTTCTTCGACAGTCGCACTGGACTGACTGAGTTCCATGACCCGGTCTTCCATTCCCCACTGGGAAAAATAATCGCGTACTTTTTGAATAGACAAAATTCTCCCCCTCTCTATTCGTCATGATTTTATTATATACTAATCGCGACGGTCAGGCAAACTCAAAGGACGACGTACTGCCCCGGTCGGTCTTGTGGACGGCCAGGCGGGCATCGATACGTTCCTTCAGTTCGGGGACGTGAGAAATGATACCGACCAGGCGGCCGCCGCTGCGCAGAGACGCCAAAGTCTTCAAGGCATAATCCAAGGTTTCGCCGTCGAGGGTACCGAAGCCTTCATCGATGAACATCGTATCCAAGTGAATGCCGCCAGAATAGGCCTGAACGACGTCGGCCAGGCCCAAGGCCAGGGATAGGGATGCCAGGAAGGTCTCGCCGCCGGACAAAGTGTTGGCCGGCCGGGCATAGCCTGTATAATTGTCATAGACTTCGATATCCAGGCCGATCTGCTTGACCCGCTTGTCGTCCCAGGACTGGGAGCGCTGCAGGCTGTAACGCTGGCGGCTCATGCCCTGCAGGCGCCCGTTGGCGGCGGCCAGGACTTCATCGAGGAGGGCCCCGAGGACGTAGCGTTCAAAGTTGATACCCGTCTGCTTGCCGGCAATGAGTTCATAGACGGCGCCGACAGTCTTATAAGCTTCGGTCAGGTCCTGGCCTTCCTGCTGCAAAGCGGCCAGGGCTTCCTTTTCCTGCTGCCAGCGCTGGTACCGTGCCGTCAGGCTGCCCTTGGCTTCGACCAGGGCCTGGCTGGCCTTTTCAGCGCCGTCCAGGGCCGCCCGGGCGGCGGCCACGTCGGGCCGTTCCTGTGTGCCGATGGCGGCCTCTTCCTGGGCCAGCTGGCCCTGGACCTGCTGGATCTGCTGGTCATAGTGACGGACGGATTCTTCCAGTTCCGGTATCTGCGGCACGGCGGCCTGCATGGCCCGGCAGGCCTTGACGCTTTCAAAGCCGGCGGCCAGGACGCGGTCCCGCAGGGCCTGGACGCCCTGGCTGAAGCGGTCCCGCAGCACTTCGACCTGATGCTGCCAGTTCTGCGCTTCCTGCTGCTGCTTGGCCGCCTGCCGTTCGCCGGCGACGACGGCGTCGCGGCAGTGCTGCAAGTCCTTTTCATAGACCCTGATAGCGCGGTTCAAGGCATCCAGTCGCTGCTGCAACGCCAGCGGGTCGCGATAGGCTGCCGGCAAGTCCGCTTCCAGGCGGGCCTTCGTCTCAGCGGCTTTAGCCGCAGCGGTCCTCGCCTGTTCCACCGCCGTCCGGGCCATTTCTTCGTCCTTTTCCCAGCGGGCCAGTCTGGCCTCGCCGGCGGCGACGGCTTGTTTCAGCTTTTCACCGTCCCGAACCTGCTGCTGCAAGCCTTCCATAGCCACTTGAGCCTGTCCGGCCTTGGCCTGCCAGTCCGCCAGGGTCCCGTCCTGGGGATACTGGCGGCGCAAGGCCTCGTACTGGGCCTGCATGGCCTGGCAGCGGGTTTCATCGGCTTTGGCTGTCACTTCCCACTGCTGGCGCTTGCCTTCACTGGCTTCGGCCCGTTTCTGATGCTGTTCGACGTCGTGCCGTTCCGGCAGGGATTCCGGGCGCACAGCCGGCAGGGGATGGGCTTTCGAACCGCAGACCGGGCAGGGCTGGCCCTCTTCCAGTTCCGACGCCAGGACAGCTGCCTGGGCCTGCAGGAACAGGGCCCGCACGCTTTCATAGGCGATGCGTTCGTCCCGGGCTTGGGCCGCCGCTTTTTCCAGGAAGGTCCGGCTGTGCTGCCACTGTTTCTGCGCTTCTTTAGCCTTAGCTTCCAGCTCAGCCGCTTCGCCTTCGCGCTGGAGCCGGTCGTTCAGGGCCTGCCAGCGGGCTTTGGCCTGTTCCGCCGCGACGGCTTGTTCGGCCAGGCCGGCGACGGCTTCCCGGGCCTTGTCCAGGGCCTGCTTTTCCTTTTCTTTTTTCTTTCGGGCCTGATTCCAGCGCTTTTCGGCGTCAGTCACGTTTTTCTGGCACTGCCCTTCTTCGAGGCAGCAAGTCCGATAGGCTCCGGCCTTGTCCTGCAGGCCTGCCAGCTGCACCTGTTCTTCACAGGCCGCCTTATAGCCCTTTTCCCGGGCCGAAAGGCCGGCCAGCTGCTGCTGAGCCGCGATCAGGTCTTTCTGGGCTCTTTCAGCCAGTTTACCCGCTTTTTCAGCGGCTTTATGGGCCTCCCTGCCCTCTCTTTCCAGGTCGTCCAGGTGGCGGCAGGGTTCGGCCAGGATTTCAGCCTGGCGCAGGGTAGCGATGGTATCCCTCTTTTCCTGGAACTGCCGGGCCTGCGCCTGGAGCTGCGCCGCTTCCCGGCGTTTCTGGTCCCGCAGCAGCCAGTGGGCGTCCAGGGCCTGGGCGGCCTGGAAAGCGGCCTGACAGGTCTTGCGCGTCCCTTCGGCTTCCTGCCACTGTTTGTCTACGGCCACTGCCCGGTCCTGCCATTGCCGTTCCTTTGCAGGCAGTTCCTTTTCGTCGGCAATGTCCAGCGCCGCCAGGCACTGTTCCCGCCGCTGCCGGACTTGCTCATACTGGCTGGCCAGGGCATCGTGGCGGGCTTTGGCCAGTTCCTGGAGCCGGGCATAGCGCTGGGTATGGAAGAGGGTCTGCATGATCTGCTGGCGTTCGCCGGACCCGGCCAGGAGGAGCTTGCGGAAGTCCCCCTGCGGTAAAAGGACGACCTGGCGGAACTGGTCGGCTTTAAAGCCCAGCAGCCCTTCGACGGCAGCCGTCACATTCTTGGCGGCGATGAGCTTTTCCTGGTCCCCGGCTTCATCCGTTTCATATAAAGCGGCCTGGGCCGAAGCTTTTTTCAAGCCCGTGCCGCGTTTCTTGGCAATTTCCTGTTCCGGGCTGCGGTCGATGCGGTAATATTTCTGGCCGATGGCAAAGCGGAACGATACGGACGTCGCTTCCTGCGGCGAAGCGTACTCGCTGCGCATGTGGGCGCCGGTACGGCTGTCGCCGCTGGTGCTGCCGTAGAGGGCATAGCACATGGCGTCGAGGATGGTCGTCTTGCCCGAGCCTGTCGGCCCGTAGATGAGGAACAGTTTGTGGTCCCCTAATTGGCGGAAATCGACGATTTCCCGGCCAGCATAGGGACCAAAAGCCTTCATGTCTAAGTAAATGGGAATCATAATAAGCTGCCCCCTTTTTCCAATTCGTCCCACAAGGCGCGGACACAGGCCCGTTCGGCCTCGGTCAAGGGCTGGTCCGGCCGCATGGCCTGGGCAAAACCGGTAAACAATTCGCGTTCCGTCACCTGCTGCAGATCAAAATCGCGCTGGCCGGCGGCCTGGGTGTTGCGGTTGGGCATTTCCAGGGCCATGGCGTTGGGATACTTGCGCCGCAGTTTGGCCATGCCGTCGAGGATGGGCTGCGTATCGTCCAGTCGGGCCAGGACGAAATCGTCCGGCCGGTCGTCATCGGCGGCCATGATGGCCTCGAAAGAACCGCTGACGATGCGCACATCGTGGCGCGGCACGAAGTCCCGGAAGGTAAGAGCTGCCTTGCCGTCGGCCCCAATATCGGCGATGACTGCCCCTTTATGCTGGCGGGCTTCGCCAAAAGAATATTTGAGCAGGCTGCCGGCATAGCGGATGGTATCGCTCGTGACCTTCTGCGGGCCGTGGAGATGTCCCAGGGCCGTATACGTAAAAGGCGCGAAGAGGCTGCCTGCCACCTGGTCCATCCCGCCAATGGACAAGGGCCGCTCGGAATCGCCGGCTACGCCGCCGGCGACAAAGGCATGGGCGATGCAGACCGTGCGCGCCCCTTGGGGAACGGCCTGGGCCTGCCAGGCCAGCAGGGCTTCCATAGCCTGCTGGTGGCTGCGGACCGTTTCCTGGCCAAGGACCTGCCGGACTACGGCCGGTTCGGCATAGGGAATCGTCAAGAAAGCGACAGGACCCGCTTCATCTTCTAAGACGACAGGCCCTGTGAGACGGTCCAATTCGCCGGCGATATAGAGCCCCTGCGGCGCCAGGAGGCGGCTGGCAAAGGACAGGCGGGCCGGGCTGTCGTGGTTGCCGCTGACGACCAAAAAGGGGATTTTCAAATCGGCCGTTATCTTCGTCGCGATGTCATCAAAGAGTTCGACAGCCTCTGCCGGCGGCAGGCTGCGGTCGTAGACATCGCCAGCCAAGACGACGGCGTCGATGCCTTCGTCCCGGAGCAGGGGCAGGAACTGCTGTTCCAGGACATAGGCCTGGTCTTCGGTCAAGTAGTTCCCATAGAATAATTTCCCTAAATGCCAGTCCGCTGTATGTAAAATACGCATGGAATCCCTCCTTCGGACAATTACTGCTGCAAAGACCGCAACAAGGCGATTTCCCGGGCATACCCGTCGAGGTCGTTCGGTGTTTCCAAGTAAAAAGGCAGGTCCCGCAGGGCCGGATGGTTGACAATGGCCTGGAAGGCTTCGAGGCCGATATGGCCGTCGCCGATTTTTTCGTGGCGGTCCTTATGGCTGGCCAGCTCGTTCTTGCTGTCGTTGATATGGACGGCTTTCAGTCGTTCCAGGCCGATGACCTTGTCGAAAGCCGTCAATACGTCGTCCAGGTGGTGGACGATGTCGTAGCCGCCATCGAAGACGTGGCACGTATCGAGGCAGACGCCGAGCTTCTCGTTCATGGCGACTTTGTCGATGATGGCTGCCAGTTCCTCAAAGGTCCGGCCCACTTCCGTCCCCTTGCCGGCCATGGTCTCTAAGAGGACCGTCGTCTTCTGGCCCGGGAACATGCAGGTGTTGAGCAGGTCGGCAATGAGGGCGATCCCCGTTTCAGCGCCCTGGCCGACGTGGCTGCCGGGATGGAAGTTATACCGGCAGTTGTCGACGTATTCCAGACGGCGCAGGTCATCGGCCATGGCCTGGCGGGCGAAATCCCGCGTCTTGGCCGTCTTCGAGCAGCCGTTCAGGGTATACGGCGCATGGGCCAGGATAGGCGCGAAATGATGGTCCGCCATGAGCTGGTTCAGGGCCTGTATGTCGTCGACGTCCAGTTTGCGGACGCCGCTGCCTCGGGGATTGCGGGAGAAAAACTGGAACGTATCTGCCCCTATAGATAAAGCTTCGTCACCCATGTGCAAAAATCCTTGTGAAACCGATAAATGACATCCAATATGCAACATATTTTTTCCTCCTGCGCGACGGATAACAAAAAAAGCTGCCGCACAAAGCCCGTCCGGCCTCATGCAGCAGCCCCTATCCCTAGACTATATGAAAATCAAATACTTACGATTTTTCCCGACATTCCGGGCAAATCCCGACAAACGAAATACTGACGCCGTTGACGACGAAGCCGCTCTGTTCAGCCGCCTGCTGACGCAATCCCTCCTGGTCCATGTCGATATCGATGACGCGGTTGCATTTTTCGCAACGAATATGGGCATGGGGAGTTGTATTATAATCATAGCGATGGGCATCTTCTGCGCACTGCAAGACCTGGACAACGCCAATTTTGGCAAAGATTTCCATCGTCTTGTAGACCGTAGCCAGACTCATAGACGGATAATTGGGCTGTAATATCTTGTAAATCGCCTCGGCATTGGGATGCGTCGGATTGTGATTGATGGCTTCGTACACAGCCAGGCGCTGCGGAGTTACTTTATAGCCGTTTTTTCGCAAAACTTCAGCAATTTCCATTTTTATCCCCCTTTCTTGGAAAACTGTGGTATAATGAGATATTCTAGCTTTATTTCAGCTTGGAATCGTACAGAATACTGGGGAGTATGCTGTATTATATTTTAACGGTTATCAAGAAAAATTTCAATGCTTTATGGGAAATTTTTCTTACACAATAAGTAATATTAATTATTCAGTTAGGAAGGAAGGTAATCATGACAGAGGAAACGATGATCGCTGAAATCGCCAGGACCCTGGGTATACAACCATCCCAAGTTCAATCTGCCCTTTCCCTCTTTGCACAGGGCAATACACTTCCCTTTATCGCCCGATACCGGAAAGAAGCGACGGGGAGCCTCGATGAAGTCCAACTCCGCTGCATCCAGGAGCAATATGACTATGAACAGGCCCTGGCCAGCCGCAAGGAAACGGTCCGCCAGTCCATCATCGACCAGGGCTGCTGGAACGACGAACTGGCAAAGGAACTGGAAGCTGCCCGGCAGCTCCAGGACGTAGAAGACCTCTATTTACCGTATAAGCCGAAAAAACGGACAAAAGCCTCCATGGCCCGCGAAGCCGGCCTGGAACCGCTGGCAAACCTGTTCCTGTCGCAAAGAGCCAACGGCCCGGCGCCGGAAAAAGCCGCTCAGGCCTACCTCACCGACGAGGTGCCTTCCGTCGAAGACGCCATCCAGGGCGCTGCCAATATCCTGGCCGAACGCTTTTCCGAACGGGCCGATTTCCGCCGCATCCTGCGCCGCGACCTGTGGCACCAGGCCCGCCTGACCTGCAGCCTGCAAGTCGAAGAGAGCGAAGCCGGCCCCATGCTGACCTACGCCGATTTCAGCGAACGCATCGCCCGCATCCCGAGCTACCGCATCCTGGCCATCAACCGCGGCGAAAATGAGAAAAAACTGAAAGTGACCCTAAAAGAGCCGGCCGATGAACACATCGACAGGCTCTGCCGCTTAGTCATCCAGCGTCACTCGCCGTATGAAGTGATTCTCTGCGACGCCGCCGCCGACAGCTACAAGCGCCTCATTTCGCCGCAGATGGAACGGGAAATCCGCAACGAACTGACGGCGCAGGCCGAAAAGCAGGCCATCGACGTCTTTGCGGAAAATCTCCGCCACGTCCTGCTGCAGCCGCCCTTCGCCGGCCAGACCATCCTGGGCCTCGACCCGGGCTTCCGCACGGGCTGCAAAGCCGCCATCATCGACGCCACGGGGCGCGTCCTCGCCTATGGGACCTATTACCTGACGAAATCGGCCTACCAGAAGGAACAGAGCGCCAAGACCCTGGCCCGGATGATCCAGAAATACGGCGTCACCCTCATTTCCATCGGCAACGGGACGGCTTCGTATGAAACGGAACAATTCGTTTCGTCCCTCATCGCCGATTACCAGTTATCCTGCCGCTACGTCATCGCCAACGAAGCCGGCGCATCCGTCTATTCCGCCTCGGACCTGGCCCGGGAAGAACTGCCGGACCTGGACGTCACCATCCGCGGCGCCGTCTCCATTGCCCGCCGCATCCAGGACCCCCTGGCCGAATCGGTCAAGATCGACCCGCGGGCCATCGGCGTCGGCCAGTATCAGCACGACGTCAACCAGAAAGCCTTGTCGGCCGCCCTGAACCAGGTCGTCACGTCGGTCGTCAACTATGTCGGCGTCGACCTCAATACGGCATCGGCCGCCTTATTGCAGCACATTTCCGGCCTGACGGCGGCAACGGCTGCAAACATCGTCGCCTACCGCGATGAAAACGGTCCCTTTCAGAACCGGCAGGACCTGCTCAACGTCCCCCGCCTGGGCCCGGCGACCTTCACGCAGTGCGCCGGTTTCCTGCGCATCAAAGACGGCAGCGAGCCCCTGGATAATACGTCGGTCCATCCCGAATCGTACGGACTGGCCGAAAAAATCGCCAGCCATTACGGCCTGTCCCATGAAGACCTGAAGGACCCGGACAAGCTGGCCGGCCTGCGCGATAAGATACAGATGAACGCGGCACCGAAACTGGCCGCCGTCCTCGATGCCGGCGAACCGACGATCAAGGACATCCTGGAAGAACTGCGAAAACCGGGGCGCGACGTGCGCAGCGAATTTCCGAAACCGCTGACGCGCCGCCACGTCATGAGCCTGGACGACCTGCAGATCGGCACCGTCGTCCGCGGCACCGTCCAGAACGTCGTCGACTTCGGCCTAAAGACACCGGGCCTGGTGCACCGCTCCCAGCTGAGCCGTCACCCCTTCCGCCACCCGACAGACGTCGTCCACGCCGGCGACATCGTAGAAGCCGAAATCATCAGCGTCGATGCCGCCCGCGGCCGCATCGGCCTGTCCATGAAAAAAGTGAAAAAATAATTCGTTTGCCGTGGGTCGTTCATCGTTTGCCGTTCAATGCGGGAATTCTTCGGTCCACGATACACGCCAAACGAACCACGAAAAAAGCCTGTCGCTTTATTGCGGCAGGCTTTTTTCTAAAGATTATTCCATTCATCATTCAATTTATCGTAGCGGTTCGAGGCGGCCTGGCCACGCTGGAAGCCGGGGCGGTAGTCCTGGCCGCGCTGGCTGGCGCTGACGCCGTCATAGAGGCCGCGGATGCGGTCTTGTTCGGCCTGGAACAGGGCATCGAGTTTGTATTTCATGGCCGTATTGTCGATGGACGTATCGTTTTCCAGCTGATTGCGGGTCTTGGAAATCTGGATGTAGAGCGTATTGGCCCGGCTGGTAAATTCGCGGGTCCCTTTGAAATCGGGGTGATTGCTCAAGTAGGCGTTGATGTCGCCAGCCAGTTTGCCGATATCGTCATTGAACAAATCTTTGCTGCTGGCATAGGATGACAGGACCTGCTTATCCGGGTCGGCCTTCACCTCGGGCTGCGGCGTTTCGTCGGGCTTAGTCTGAACGCTGACGTATTTTTCCAGGTAGCTGGCCAGATTATCGCCATCGACGGCTCCCGTAAAATCAGCACCAGGCACCTTAATGGTCCGCGCCGTCTTCTTGGCTTTCTGGACTTCATCGCGCAGGTCATCGAGCTTTTCGCTGATGGCATCGTCTTTCGGATTTTCAGCAATGGCTATGGCCGTATCGTACATGGCCATCTGGTCGCGCATGACTTCGCGGATGGCCTGGTCATCGGATGCATACTGGTCGGGAATGTTCTTGGGCTGGTAATTCTTGGCCATCTTTTCCACGTTCTTGCGGCTCTTGCCCAGATCCTTGACCAGGGAATCGACGTCGTCGCCTTTGCTCTTCTGGCTTAGGCGCTTAGCCGTATCGGTGACGGATTCATTTTCCGAAAGCAACTGCTGTGATAGGGAAACGGCATCCTTGACGTAATCCCCGCTGCTGCGGCTGCCATAGAAGTGGAAAGCCACAGCGGCAGCTACAGCCAAGATGAGGACGACGACGGCAGTGATGATACCTTTCCGATAGCGCACGTAAAAAGGCGGTTCCTGAAAAGGCGGCGGCGTTGGCCGGCCCGTCATGACCGGCCGTTCCATCGGCTGCGGTGAACGAGGCGGTTCTTCGTCGCGGACGGGTTCCCGATGTCTATGGATAAAGGTTTCCGTTCCCGTCGCTTCATCGATGACCGGTTCATCATCATCCATTTCCGGCAGTTCGGCTCCACAGAAAGGGCAGAATTTCCCATCTGCCTGGATCCACTTTCCACATTCCGGACAAATCCGTTTCTTCGACTCCTCTTCAGGTAGTTGTTCAGCGCCACAGGCCTGGCAGAATCGGTCGCCATCCTGTAAAGGCGCCCCGCAATGTTGGCATTTCTTCATAAAAAAGCACATCCTTTACCCAGCATAATACCTGTCTTTAGTATACGCTATTTTCCTTACAGTTGCAAAAAATCAGCCATGCGCCGGTAGGTATCGCAGATTTCATCGTAGCATATTTTTTCAAAATTGAGGTATGAATGGACCATATTGTCGTAATTATACGTTTCGGCCCGGACGCCTTTTGCAGTCAGCCGACGGACATACTCGCGGCCTTCGTCGCGGAAGGGGCAGAACTGCGTCGTCAAGACCAGCGTCGCCGGCATAGCTGCCGACAATTCCCCAAAGAGGGGTGAAGCGGCCCGGCGGTCGTCACCGTTGCGGAAGAATTGGTTGAAATACCAGACCATCTTAGCCGGCGTGAAGCCCGTTTTGACATTGCAGTTCTCTTGAATTGACGGGAAGGAATGGGTCATATCCAGGCAGGGATAGACCAGGACCTGATGAGTCAACGGAAGGGATGCATCATGCTGCAGGGCCTGGCTTGTATAAGCAGCCATGCAGCCGCCGGCGCTGTCACCGCACAAGGTCAAATCGGCTTCATAGGGAATCTGCAGTTCATCCAGCTTGGGCAGCGCCTTCCGGGCCACGGCCAGGGCATCTTCATAGGCTGCAGGATAGGGATTTTCCGGAGCCAGTCGGTATTCCGGCGAAATGACGATATGCTGCGTCGCCTGGGCAATGCGGCGGCAGACCGGGTCGTAGACAGCGACCGTGTCGATGGCAAACCCGCCGCCATGATAGTAAATCAAGACCGGCAGGGGCCGACTCGTGTCAGGAATATAAATCCGGACCGGCACATCATAGACATCGCAGCCTTCCAGCACCGTATCGACGACGTCCGCTATCGCTACTTTAGGCAGTTCCTGGTCCCACGCCGTATGCAGCGACGCCTCGCGCATGGTAATCGGTGTCATGACAAAATCATCACTCGTATGGGCAGCAATAAAAGCTGCCAGTTCTTCTTTAATCGCACTCATCGTAAACCCCTCTTTCCCCTTCTTATTATAGTTTTTAATTGTAGCACAAAATACTCCAGATGAATAGGAGAAATAGTCGCCCCCACCCGTAAAACGGGTGGCTCGGCTGACGGCTATAAGCCTTTGTTG